>ERZ860668.480-NODE-480-length-31793-cov-3.411431_pt1 | contig 31793 bp, 25 predicted proteins | sample MGYA00510062_ERZ860668 | MGnify/ENA primary metagenome ERZ860668 (study PRJEB30046, sample SAMN00715258) | human gut metagenome | study: EMG produced TPA metagenomics assembly of the A metagenome-wide association study of gut microbiota in type 2...
TGTGCAACATGTTATAGTAAACACACGTTAAACAAGTAATTGGAAAGTGAAGCTGTGAGAGGAGAGCGAATTCATATCAGTCGAAAGGCTGTTATAGAATGCGCTCTTTTTTATTTTTGAAATTGCAAGGAGTGAGAGGGTGAGCAGTTTTTTTATGAAGCAGTTGAGGATAATCCAATTATTGCAGCAGTAAAAAGTATGGAAGATGTGGAGGAATGCTGTAAACATGATGATATCAGAGTCATTTTTATTTTATTCGGGGATGTCTGTTCTATTGGCTCAATTGTAAAGACGATACGGGATGCAGGTAAGATCGCGATGGTGCATATGGATCTCATCAGTGGTTTAAGTCCAAAGGAGATTGCAGTTGAATTTATTAAGGAGCAGACTGAAGCGGATGGAATCATTTCCACGAAGCCGTCACTGATCAAAAAAGCAAAAGAAATGTCTATGTATACAGTACTCCGTGTTTTCTTACTGGATTCAATGGCATTTGAAAATATCAGACAACAGCAGCACATGATAAAACCGGATTTTATCGAGGTACTTCCGGGAGTGATGCCTAAGATCATTGCACAGATTAGTCATTCGGTAAAAGTACCCATCATTGCAGGAGGGCTGATCACAGATAAAGAAGACGTGATGGGAGCATTGTCAGCGGGTGCGATGGCGGTATCATCCACAAACCATAAAGTCTGGAATATGTAAGGTAAAAAATAATATATTTCAATAGAAAAAAAGAACAATCAATTTTACGAATATTTATAATGCTCTGGGGGGAGCAGTTTAAATATTAAATAAAGCCAAAAGAAAGAGGAGGAAAAAGTATGGCAAAATATGTAATGGCACTGGATGCTGGAACCACAAGCAACAGATGTATCCTGTTCAACGAGAAAGGTGAGATGTGCAGCGTGGCACAGAGGGAATTTACACAGTACTTCCCACAGCCGGGCTGGGTGGAACATGATGCAGATGAAATCTGGGCAAGTATGCTCGGTGTTGCAGTTGAGGCGATGAACATGATCAATGCGACAGCAGAGGATATTGCAGCAATCGGTATTACCAACCAGAGAGAGACAACGATCGTCTGGGATAAGGAAACAGGAGAGCCGATCCATCATGCGATCGTATGGCAGTGCCGCAGAACTTCAGAATATTGCGATACCTTAAAAGAAAAAGGACTTACCGATAAATTCAGGGAAAAAACAGGTCTTGTCATTGATGCATATTTTTCAGGCACGAAGGTAAAATGGCTGCTTGACAATGTACCGGGTGCAAGAGAGAGAGCCGAAAAGGGTGAATTATTATTCGGAACGGTAGAAACCTGGCTGATCTGGAAACTGACAAAAGGCGCTGTTCATGTGACCGATTATTCCAATGCATCCAGAACAATGTTATTTAATATCAACACTCTTCAGTGGGATGATGAGATTTTAGCAGAGTTAAATATTCCAAAATGTATGCTGCCGGAGCCGAAACCGTCAAGCTGTATTTACGGGGAGGCAGATCCTTCTTACCTTGGTGGACCGATCCCGATCGCAGGTGCTGCCGGAGACCAGCAGTCAGCATTGTTTGGTCAGACCTGTTTTAACGCAGGAGAGGCAAAGAATACATATGGAACCGGATGTTTCCTTTTAATGAACACAGGCGAAAAACCGGTATTTTCCAAGAATGGTCTGGTAACTACGATTGCATGGGGACTGGATGGAAAAGTAAATTACGCACTGGAAGGTTCAATTTTCGTGGCAGGAGCTGCAATCCAGTGGCTGAGAGATGAACTTCGTATTATTGATTCCGCACCGGATTCAGAATACATGGCTAAGAAAGTAAAAGATACAAACGGATGTTATGTAGTACCTGCATTTACCGGACTTGGAGCACCGCACTGGGATCAGTATGCAAGAGGAACGATCGTAGGAATTACGCGTGGTGTTAATAAATATCACATTATCCGCGCAACTCTGGAATCCCTTGCTTATCAGGTAAATGATGTTCTGGAAGCAATGAAGGCTGACTCCGGAATTGAACTTGCAGCACTTAAGGTTGACGGTGGAGCAAGTGCAAATGATTTCCTGATGCAGACACAGTCTGACATCATCAATGCACCGGTTAACCGTCCGCAGTGTGTAGAGACAACCGCAATGGGAGCTGCTTATCTTGCAGGTCTTGCAGTTGGATACTGGGCAAGTAAAGAGGATGTTATTAAGAATTGGGCAATTGATAAGACATTCGAGCCAAAGATTTCAGATGAAGAAAGAGAAAAACGGATCAAAGGCTGGAATAAGGCTGTCAAATATGCTTACGGATGGGCGAAAGAAAATTAGATTTTGACAGTAAAAAGGAAATGAAAACAGGACATTGAATAGGGAAAAGGGGGACTTATTATGTTACCTTATATAGCAGAGTTTCTTGGAACAATGATACTTATTATTCTTGGAGATGGAGTAGTAGCAAATGTGAACCTTAACAAATCCGGTATGAAAGGTGCCGGTGCGGTTCAGATTACATTTGCCTGGGGTCTTGCAGTTCTGCTTCCGGCATTTATTTTCGGAGAGGCTTCAGGAGCTTCCTTTAATCCGGCACTTACGATTGCACTTGCAGTGGACGGAAGTTTTGCATGGTCGATGGTTCCTGGATATATCATCGCTCAGATCGCAGGAGCATTCGTAGGAGGATGTATCGTTTATTTACTTTTCAAAGGACAGTTTGACGCAACAGAAGATCCGGGAACAAAGCTTGGTGTATTCTGTACAGGACCTTCGATCGCAAACACAGGACTGAATATTTTCAGTGAGGCAGTTGGAACATTTATCCTTGTATTTGCGATCAAGGGAATTGGAAACGTGACAGGACTTTCCACAGGCGTTGACAAATTATTTGTATTCGGAATTATCGTATCAGTAGGTATGTCACTTGGCGGACTGACCGGTTATGCGATCAACCCGGCAAGAGATCTTGGACCAAGACTTGCACACGCAGTACTTCCAATTAAGGGAAAAGGTGATTCAAACTTCGGATACGGTCTGGTTGTACCGATCATCGGACCAATCATCGGAGCAATCGCAGCAGTATTACTGTATGGAGCAATTCCGTGGTAAAAATTCAGAATTGAAAATGGTAATGGCATGAGATGAGAGAGCCTGACAGGATAACCGCATAGGGAAATGCGTTTACTTGGCAGGCTCTTTTTCATAAGCAGGAAGTTCAGGAAGAAAAAACAGTTATTAAGGAGTGATCTGGGAATGTATGATGTAATAATTATCGGAGCTGGAGTATCCGGTGCAGCAACAGCAAGAGAGCTGTCACGTTATAAAGTGAAGGCATGTGTAATCGAAAAAGAAGAGGATGTATGCTGTGGTACTTCTAAGGCAAACAGTGCAATTGTCCATGCCGGTTATGATGCGGCAGAAGGATCGCTGATGGCAAAACTGAATGTCAGGGGAAATCAGATGATGGAACAGCTTTCAAAGGATCTGGATTTCCCATTTAAGAAAAATGGCTCGCTGGTTGTATGTCTGCATGAAGAGGATATGCCGAATCTTCAGGCACTGTATGACCGAGGCGTTGCAAATGGTGTTAAGGAGTTAAGAATTCTTAACCGTGAGGAATTGAAAGAAATGGAACCGAATATTTCCGATCAGGCGTATGCCGCACTTTATGCACCGACAGCCGGAATTGTATGTCCGTTTAATCTGAACATTGCAATGGCTGAGAATGCAAATGCAAATGGTGTGGAGTTCAAATTTGATACGGAAGTTACGGATCTTAAACCAATAGATGAAGGATGGGAGATCCATACAAATAACGGGGTTTTCCGGACAAGGTATGTGGTAAATGCAGCCGGAGTCTATGCAGACAGGCTTCATAATATGGTAAGTGAGAAGAAGATCCACATTACCCCTAGAAGAGGAGATTACTGCCTGCTTGATAAGAGTGCGGGAAATCATGTGAGCAAGACGATTTTTGCACTTCCGGGAAAATATGGAAAAGGTATTCTGGTTGCACCGACGGTTCACGGTAATCTGATCCTTGGACCAACGGCGATCGATATCGAAGATAAAGAAGGAACCAATACAACAAGAGAAGGTCTGGATCAGGTGATCGAAAGGGCAGAGATGAATGTAAAAAATATTCCGCTCCGTCAGGTGATTACTTCATTTGCCGGACTTCGTGCACATGAGGACGGACATGAGTTCCTGATCGGGGAAGTGGAGGATGCAAAAGGATTTATCGACTGTGCAGGCATTGAATCACCGGGTCTTACCAGTGCACCGGCAATCGGAGAAATGGTGGCACAGATCCTGAAAGAGAAAATGAATCTGGAAGAAAAAGAAGATTTTATCGCAACAAGAAAAGGCGTTCTGGATCCGAATACACTCAGCAAGGAAGAAAGAATGGAACTGATCAAAGAGAAACCGGAATACGGAAATATTATCTGCCGCTGTGAAATGGTTACAGAGGGTGAGATCATGGATGCGATCAACAGACCGCTCGGCGCCAAATCTCTGGACGGGGTAAAACGCAGAACAAGAGCCGGAATGGGACGATGTCAGGCTGGATTCTGTTCACCGAGAACGATGGAGATCCTGGCGAGAGAACGCCATGTGAGTATGTTCGAGATCACAAAATCCGGTGGAGATTCTAAAATTGTCACAGGTACTAATAAGGATTCGTTATAAGAGGGAGGCATTGCATCATGAGAGCTTATGATATTGTTATCATTGGAGGAGGACCGGCAGGACTTGCGGCTGCAATTTCGGCGAAGAAAAGCGGAGTGGACAGTGTCCTGATCCTGGAAAGAGATAAAGAACTTGGCGGTATCCTGAATCAGTGCATCCACAACGGATTCGGACTCCATACATTTAAGGAAGAACTGACCGGACCGGAATATGCAGGACGTTTTATTGATCAGGCGAAAGAACTGAATATTGAATACAAGCTGAATACAATGGTTATGGATATCAGCCCACAGAAGGTTGTCACCGCAATGAACCGGGAGGAAGGTCTTTTCGAGATTCAGGCAAAGGCAGTTATTCTGGCAATGGGATGCCGTGAGCGTTCCAGAGGTGCACTTAATATTCCGGGCTATCGTCCGGCAGGTATTTTCTCGGCAGGTACGGCACAGAGACTGGTCAATATTGAAGGCTATATGCCGGGGCGGGAGGTCGTGATCCTTGGTTCCGGCGACATCGGACTGATTATGGCGAGACGAATGACATTTGAAGGCGCAAAGGTTAAGGTTGTTGCAGAGCTGATGCCGTATTCCGGAGGACTGAAGAGAAATATTGTACAGTGTCTTGATGACTATGACATTCCACTGTTATTAAGCCACACTGTAATCGACATTGAAGGAACAGACAGACTGACAGGCGTAGTAATCGCAGAAGTTGGTCCAGATAGAAAGCCTATCCCTGGAACAGAAGTACATTATGATTGTGATACGCTTCTTCTTTCCGTAGGATTGATCCCGGAAAATGAAATTTCAAGAGGCATGGGCGTGGATATGAACCCTGTCACATCAGGACCGAAGGTAAATGAGAGCCTGGAAACAAACATCGAAGGCGTATTTGCCTGTGGAAATGTCCTGCATGTGCATGACCTGGTTGACTTTGTATCGGAAGAAGCCGGAACTGCAGGAAGAAATGCTGCGGAATACGTCAAACAGGGAGAAGAACGCAGACAGGGCGGAAAAGAGATTAAAATGAATCCAGTCGAAGGTGTCCGTTATACAGTTCCGGGAACGATTAACGTAGACCGGATGGATGAAAAGCTGACCGTGCGTTTCCGTGTGGGCGGTGTCTATAAGAATTGTTATATCAGCGCATATTTTGATGATGAAAGAGTGATCCACAGAAAACGTCCGGTTGTTGCACCAGGTGAGATGGAAGAGATTAAGCTGACAAAAGAGCAGCTTCTGAAATATCCGGATCTGCAGACCATCACAGTAAAGATTGAGGAGGCGTAGACGATGGAAGAGAGAAAATTGACATGTATCGGCTGTCCGATGGGCTGCCCTCTTACAGTTGTAATGAATGGGGAAGAAGTAGTGAGCGTCACGGGAAATACCTGTAAACGCGGTGATGTATACGCAAGAAAAGAAGTGACGAATCCGACGAGAATCGTAACTTCGACCGTGCGTGTGTCCGGCGGAAGCATCGATATGGTATCGGTGAAGACGAAAGAAGATATCCCGAAGGGCAAGATCTTTGAATGTGTGAAAGCACTCAAAGGAATTGAAGTTCCGGCTCCGGTTCATATTGGGGATGTGATTCTTGAAAATGTGGCGGACACGGGCGTGGATATTGTTGCGACGAAGAATGTAGAATAAATGGAAAAGAAGGAGAAGTCCTGTATGGTGACGGAAAGGGTTGCCATATGGGACTTTTTTAATGTAAAAGACTGTGACTTTTGTTTGAAATTATGCAGAATACTTAACAAACTTAAAAAAATTACACATTTTTTGGAAGAAATTTATAAAACCAAAAAATTTTATACATTCACATAAAAAATGAATATAGTGAAAAAACAGGCACCATTCTAAAATATTCACATAACAAAGAATCGTTTGAAATGAACGACAGGAGAATATGAAAGTTTAAGGGAGGAACGAGAAATGAAAAAAGCAAAATGCTTTAGTGACATCCATTACGACATTGGAAAAATTGATGACAAAATGTACTCGTCTTTTACAGAACATCTGGGACGAAGCATTTATACAGGAATCTACGAGCCGGGGCATCCAAATGCAGATGAAGACGGATATCGTAAAGATGTCATGGAATTAGTAAAAGAATTAGGCGTTCCGGTAATTCGTTATCCAGGTGGAAACTTTGTATCATGCTATGACTGGCATGATGGAATTGGACCAAAAGAAAAAAGACCAAAACGTATGGATTATGCATGGTCAAGTATTGAAACAAACCAGTTCGGTATTGATGAATTTTGCCAGTGGGCAGAAAAAGTTGGTATTGAACCGATGATTGCAGTCAACCTTGGAACAGGAAGTATTAAAGATGCCGGCGATCTGGTTGAATATTGCAATCATCCGGGTGGAACCTATTGGAGTGATTTGAGAGCCCAGAACGGACATCCAGAACCATATAATATCAAATATTGGTGCCTTGGGAATGAGATGGAAGGAAGCTGGCAGGCAGGACATTTGTCAGCAGAAGATTATACAAAGAAAGCACTTGAAGCAGCAAAGATCATGAGATGGGTTGATCCTTCTATTAAACTGGTTGCCTGCGGAAGCAGTTATGAAATGTTACCAACCTATATGGAATGGGACAGAACAATGCTGACAGATCTTTATAATCAGGTTGATTATTTATCAACTCATAACTATACAATGAACTCTGGGCAGGGTACAACAAATTATCTTGCTTCCTATAAACAGCTGGATTCTCATATTAAAAACAGCGCAAAAGTTATTGAGTATGTAAAGGCTAAAAATCATTTTGATAAAGATTTAAAGATTTGTCTGGATGAATGGAATGTGTGGAATTTCCAGGACATCAAACTGGATTCTCTGGATGATTTAATGGGACTTACAACGTTCGAGATGACATCAGCTGGAAAATGGGAAATCGCGCCACCGATTCTGCAGGAAAAATACAGTCTGCTGGACGCAGTTGTTGTTGGAGGACTTGGAATTTCATTGCTGAACAATGCAGATACAGTTGAAATTGCCTGCCTGGCACAGCTTATCAATGTGATTGCTCCGATTACAACAATTCCGGGAGGCGGAATTTTCAAACAGGCGATTTATCATCCGTTCCATATGCTCAGCAAATATGGACATGGAACTGTTAAGAAAGCCATTGTGGATGCACCGAAATATCAGTGCGATTTAGGTGAATTAAATGTTGTTGAACCAGCAGTTATCTATAATGAGGAAAATGATGAAGTAAGAATCTTCGTTCTGAACTGCGATCAGGAAGAGGACGTTGAATTTGAAGTTGATTTACAGGGATATGGAGATAAGAAAGTAAAGAAACATCTGGTACTTGCCGGAAATGACTATTCTGTAATGAACACAATTGAACATCCGGATGCAGTTGAAATGGAAGAGAAAGAGGTAACAGCTGCAAATTCTGTGGTATTACCAAAAATGTCATGGAATGTAATTGTTTTAGGATAATAAAAGAAGAAGGAAAGAGGGAGGTGGCAACGAAATGAGCGTGATTTTGGAAGCAAAACATATTTCAAAAAACTTTGGACTTACTCAGGCATTGAAAGACGTTTCTGTAACCATTGATGAAGGAGAAGTTATTGGTCTGATCGGAGAAAATGGTTCCGGAAAGTCAACTCTTTCCTCTATTATTTCCGGAGTTTATCCGCAATCTGAAGGAGAGCTTACTCTGGACGGAAAACCATATAAACCAGCAGACACACTGGATGCACAGAATCATGGAATCAGTATGATTGCCCAGGAAATGGGAACACTTCCGGGAATTAAAGTAGCAGATAATCTTTTTATCGGAAAAGAGCAGTTGTTTACAAAACATGGTGTTGTTGACAGAAAAAAGATGTATCAGGAAGCAAGAAAGGCACTTGAAAAAATCGGAATTGACAATATTCATCCGGAAGATCCGATCATAAAATACAGTCTGGAAGAAAGAAAACTGATTGAAGTTGTAAGAGCATTGTATACGAATCCAAGGATTTTCATCGTTGACGAAACAACAACTGCCTTGTCTCAACGAGGAAGGGATATCATTTACCAGGTTATTAAGAACATGAAGAAGGAAAATAAGACAGTACTGTTTATTTCCCATGACCTGGAAGAACTGATGGAGGTTTGCAGCAAGCTGATTGTTTTGCGAGACGGTGTGTTTGTTGCTGAACTTGAAAAATCTGAGTTTGAAGAGGAAAAGATAAAAGAGTTGATGGTAGGACGTAAACTTACCGGAGATTATTATCGAAGTGATTACGATGGAAGCTATGGGAAAGAGGTTGTGCTTTCAGCAGAAAAACTGTATGTAGGAGATAGCCTTAAAGGTGTCTCACTGGAACTTCATAAAGGAGAAATCCTTGGAATAGGTGGGTTAACAGATTGCGGAATGCATGAACTTGGAAAAGCGTTGTTTGGAAATGTTAAACCGTTGTATGGTGAAGTAAAACTTGGAAATGGAAAAAAGATTACATCAGAAAAACAGGCAATCAAGAACAAGATTGGATATGTATCCAAGAACCGAGACCAGGAAGCACTGATCTTATCAGCAAGTATCATGGAAAATACCGTTTTACCATCCTTGTCAATGATCGCAAAAGGTGGTGTAATTACCAAAGGTGCTGAAAAGAAATTTACCGATAAACAGGTAAAAGATATGAGCATTAAATGCAGAGAGATTGGACAAAACGTAGGTGATTTAAGTGGTGGTAATAAACAGAAAGTTGTATTTGGAAAATGGCTTGGTAATGAGTCAGAAATTTATATCCTGGACTGCCCGACACGAGGAATTGATATTGGTGTAAAGGCATTTATGTATCAGCTGATGTACCGCCTGAAAAAAGAAGGAAAATCTATTTTGATGATTTCAGAAGAACTTCCGGAACTGATTGGAATGAGTGATCGTATTCTGATTATGAAAGATGGTCAGATACAAGATTCATTTACCAGGTCAGAAGAGTTAAATGAATCTGTATTAATCAAGAAGATGGTTTAGGAGGGATAAAAGTGAAAGAGAAAGCTAAGGCAAAAGAAATTCTTCAGAAAATAATTCCTTTCCTTGGAATCATTTTAATGATTATCATATTTCAGGTCGGAGGAGAAGGGAAACTGCTGACAAAAGGTAATATTAACAGTATTCTGAATCAGACCGTATATATAGCGATTATGGCATTTGGTGCAATTTTCGTATACTCACATGGCGGAATGGATTTGTCATACGGTGGTGTTATCGGTTTCAGCGTTTTAGTTGCGATTTTAGTTGCGAACACAGGAGTACCGGCAGGAGTAGTATTTATTACAAACATTCTTGCAGCACTGGTATGGTTCGTATTGAACGGAGTTGTTTCCGTATATTTGCAGGTTTCGCCATTTATCACATCACTATGCATCATGTACATGTGTCGTGGAATCTTAAATACGGTATGTGCATCACAGAAATATAGTATTCCGGTTGAACTTTTTGAATTTGATAATCAGAAATTTAAGCTGGGAATGCTGTTAGGCGTCTTTATTATCTGCTATATCTTATTTGAAAAAACAGCAATTGGAAAAGATAATAAAGCAATTGGAGGAAATCCAGCCGCTGCAAAGCAGGCAGGCGTAAACGTTAATAGAACCAGAATGATCGCTTACATTATCAGTGGTATCACGGTAGGTATTGCAGGATTTATCCTTATGGCAAGAGCCGGAAGTGTAAGTACTTCAACTGGTCAGGGAATGGAAATGAACGTTGTCACAGCATTGGTACTTGGAGGTGTGCCATTGTCCGGAGGTTCTAAAGTAAAAATGATCGGAGCTGTGGTCGGAAGCTTTTCTGTTATCCTTTTGAGAAATGGATTGATTATCCTGGGTGTTAACGAACGTGTGGTTGAAGGAATTCAGGGACTGGTACTGTTACTGTTAGTATTCCTTACATATGTAAAGAACAAAGATGGTGTACTGGAGTAACAGATGAAACAAGGAGAAAAGAGGAGGAAAAGAAATGAAAAGAATTAAACGAGCAGTAGCTGTTTTATTAGCAGTTATGATGGTATTCTCTGTAATCGGTTGTGGTGGTTCTTCAGGAAGCAAGAAATCAGACAGCAGTTCAAAAGAGACAAAAGATGCAAAGACAGAGGAAGTCTGGGGAAACAAATCAGGTCAGGATGAAATTTGTGGAGATCCGGATGGTAAATACACAATTGGTGTAGTTATCCATACAACAACAGATTTCCTTTGCGCAAAATACAAAGCATACACAGATTATCTTGGAAAAGCATATGGTGTAAAATTTAACTATTACATTATTGAAAACTTTGCAGATGAAACATATCTTTCTGCAATTGAAAACCTCTGTGCACAGGGTGTTGATGGTATTATCACAACAAACTTCTCAGGAACAGCAGTCCTTCAGGGATTAAAAATTTGTGAAGAAAATGAAGTTTATCTTGGTGTAGGCTGGTCACAGATTGATGAAAGCATCAAAGATCAGGTTTACAAGAGTGATTACTTTGTTGGTGGATCTTATGAAGCAGATTACGATGCAGGATATGAAATTGTAACAAGCCTTATTGATTCAGGATGCAAGAACATTGCAGCAATTGGCTATGAACCTGGAATTACCTGCCATGACAGAAGATGGGAAGGTATGATGAAAGCATTTGAAGATCATCCGGAAGTTAAAAAAGCTGGTGAATACAGAGGCCTTGAATTCACAAAAGCAGTAGAAGATTTCCTTGCAGCAGATGATTCTATCGATGGTATTGCAATTACACTTCTTGGTATTGAATACTGCTCAGAACCAATCAAATCAGCAGGACGTGAAGGTCAGGTTAAGATCGCATTCTGTGACCTTTCAGAAAATTGTCAGGGAAGCCTTGACAATGGTGAAACAGTATGTGCAATCGGTGGACAGTATGCTGATGCAGTATTCCCGTTCGTACTTATCTACAATGCACTGGAAGGAAATGCTCTTGACAAAGTAGAAGTACCGGTTAACTTTATTGTATGTAAATCTGGTCAGGAATTCTCTGATTACATGACATACCTTCATAATGATGGTGTATATGCATGGACAACAGATGAAGTTGATCAGCTGATTAAATCAAAAAATAAAAATGCATCTTCTGATGAGCTGCTTGAAATGGGCAAGAACTACAGTATTGAAGATACAATTGCAAGACATGGAAAATAAATTACTACTTTAACGGATATGGAAAGGGAAGGCGTATGAAAACGAAATCAGATACAGTTAAAAATGTATGCAAAGTCGTTATGCTCCCGGTATTTGTATATCTTCTGTTTTTCATATGCTCCGGCGGAGCATTTGGAAAACCGGCGAGTCTTATTATGAACCTGAAGCAAACGCTGGCCCCTACGCTAATTTCATTCGCAATGTGTTCGAACATGTTGTGTAACAGAATGGATCTTAGTGCAGGTGCGGTTGTAATGCTCTCGGCAATGTTCGGAGCAAAAATGGTATATCTTTACGGAATCGGATTGATACCATTTGCATTGATTGTGGTTGGAGCGGGCATTGTACTTGGAACAATCTCAGGTGTTATGTATATGTTACTGAGAGTTCCGGCAATTGTTACAGCACTTGGTGTTTGCATGGTATATGAGACATTATCCAACCTGGCAAGTATTTCATGGGTAACAGCTATTAACGGAGAAATTACAACACTTGGAAGATTTCCGTATTGTTTGATTATTTTTGCGATCATGTTTGTACTGTTCTACATCATTTTCAACTATACAAAGTTTGGATATAATGTAAGAGCATGTGCAAGTTCACAGAGAATTGCAAAAAATTCAGGTGTCAATACCAAGAAAACAGCATTCCTCTGCTATGTAGTTTCATCATTATTCCTTGGAGTTGCGGCACTTTTGAAGATTTCTATACAGGGATCAATTGATACGCCGATGTACATGTCAAGTACGAATATTATTTTCAACTGCATGCTTGGAATTTATGTTGGACTGGCACTTGAACAGTATTGTAATCTGGTAATCGGAATCTTTATCGGAAACTTTATTTTAAATATGCTGACGACAGGACTTCTCAGCATGGGACTTTCAGCTTCGCTGCAGGATACAGCATCTGGAATCTTCCTTCTGGTTATTATGATCTTTACTTACAACAACCAGAGAGTAATGAACTTTATCAGTGAACGAAAGCTGAAAAAGAGCTTGTGAGAACAAACGCACAATAAAAAATAATTTAAATGACACCCGGAGTATACGCATCCTGTCAGCTTGCGATACTCCGGGTGTCGCTGTATAATCGGAATAGACAGCATTTGACAGGGCATAATGGGAGGAAGAAAATATGATAAAAGTATTGTTAGTGGATGATGAAAAGCTGGCACTGGAGTATTTGGAGCATATTATTGATTGGGAGTATCATGGATTTGAATTGATCGGGGTAACGACAAATCCAGAACAGGCACTTGCAATTTACAAGACACACAGACCGGATCTGGTGATATCAGATGTAAAGATGCCTGGATTAAATGGATTGGAATTAGGGGATGCAATTCGCGAATATGGTGGAAATACACATATTCTGTTCCTTTCAGCATATAAAAATTTTGATTATGTAAAACAGGCAATCCGGTTAGGAATTGATGATTATATCTTAAAAAGTGATCTGGAGGAAGATGGATTTTTAAGAAAAATACTAAAATTAAAAGAAGAAATTATAAAAGAAAAAGCAAAAAAGCAGTATACAATTACAGCAATTTTAGAGGAATTATTTAGAAAAAATATTTCAGAAGAGGTATATAAAGATATTCTTGATGAAAATGATTATATAGGTTTGCATAAGAAATATTATTATATTATCGTTTCTCAAAGAAAGGTTCCGAAGATTTTAAAGAAATATATTCCACTTGATAACAATCAGATGACATTGGATAATCGGCTCATAAAAAGAGCGTGCGAAAATGTATCTGAAAATACTGGGATTCATGTAGGGGCCAGGTTTCCGGTAAACGAAGATGAATATCTGATTTTGCTTGAATTCGGAAAAGGAATTGTTTCACAAAAAGAAATAAATGACAGAATTTATGATTTTGCAAGAAAGCTGTATGAATATATTAACAGAGAAGAAAAACTGTATCATGTATATTATTGTTTGCATGGAAGTATGGTAAGGCAGTTTCGGTCTAATTTTACAAATTATCAAAGACAACTGGAAAATAATATTTTAAAAAATGAAGTAGAGTTACAGGAGCTGCGTTATGATGGAAAAGAGGAAAATGAGAAGAAACTGTCAGAAATTTCATCAGAAAAAATTTATCAGTCTTTACAACAGGGAAAAACAGAAGAAATTGAAAAAATAGAAAACCGATTGCATGAAACAGAAAAAAAACAGAATGTTACAGAATACTTGGAATATATAGAACATATTTTGGAGGCTCTTAGTTTGTTTGATGGAAAACTGATTGGAGAAACAAGCGGTCAGAGATTTTTGATGACCGAGGGATGCAGTTCTTATGATTTTAGAAAAGTAACAGATCTTCAGGCATATATTGAATACAAGATAGAAGAAATTTGTCGAATGAAAAATGAGAAAGAAAAAATGATTTATTCCGATGTGACAATCAATGCAATGGCTTATATCAATCAGAATTATGGTGATGCAAGTATTACAGCAGCAGAAGTTGCGGAGCATGTTGGTGTGACGTCTTCCTGGTTATCAACGAAATTTAAAACAGAAACTGGAATACGGGTAAATGATTTTATCAATAATGTCAGAATAGAAAATGCAAAGAAAATGTTCCAGGATAAAGAATATATGGTTTATGAAGTATCAGAAAAGACAGGTTTTACTTCCAGTCAGTATTTCAGTAAAATTTTCAAAGAATATACAGGACTGACACCGAACCAATATCGCAGGAAATTATTAGCCGGAGAGTAGAAGAGGTCATGAAATTAAGAAATAAATTGGTTATAGCACAATTATGTGTGTTTTTGGTAATTATGGGAATATTGCTCATGGCATTACCGGAACTGGTATATAGAAATATCAGTGTGAAAGACAGAGAGGATACCATGATTCTGAATGAGCAGATCATGTCTCAGTTAGATCAGAATTTTGAAGAGCTGGTAAGATTTACAAAGATTGTGGCAGAAGAACCAGAACTTATTCAGAAAATAGATCAATATATGTCGGAGCCGAATGAAGCAAATAATGCGAAAATAAGTCTTTTTTTATCCCAGCTTGGTGTAAAAAATAAAATTCAGTCATATGGAATCATCGGGATTTATCTGGATGTCCAAAAGGCGGATAAAATATATGATTTTTCAACAGTAGGATTTTCGAATAAAGTAAAAGAACATATTTGTAGTGAAATAAAAGAATTAGATTTAAAAGGGAAAAAGACAAGTTTTTTGAATCCTTTTGCTTATGACGGGGAATCAGATACAGCATTTGGAAATATATTTAACATGGTTTATGGATATACGATGGAATATATATATCATGGGCAGAAAGGCAATCTTACTGTTATAGCATCTTTTGACCAGTTGTACTATATTGCAAACCAGATGAAAGATTACAGTAACGATTATCTGTTTCTTGATAAAAATAATCAGATTTTACAGCCAAGTGTTAAGGAAACACAAATAGATGTAAACGCAACTCTGAAAAACATGAAGTATGGAAAAAGCTATAAGGAAGGTTATTGGCAGCAGGAAGATGGGATTACTACAGTACGTTTTTCGGAAGAAGATGGGTGGAAGATTATTTGCAGGCAGAGCAGAAAAGATATTCTGGACAATAACCGTTCGCTGATTTTTCTGGTAGAAATACTGATTTTATGTTTTGGGCTTGGAATTGTGTTAGTTATGATCCCGATTGTAAATCATTTTACCGGTCCGCTTACGGATGTATCAAAACAAATGAATGAAATAGCAGAAGGAAATCTGGATGCACGAATTGAGGTGAATTCAACAGATGAAATAGGAGAAGTAGGCGCTTCATTTAATGTTATGGCAAAACGTTTGCAGGAAAATATCGTTGAAATGGTCGAACAGGAAAAGAGAGAGCAGCAACTGAAGTATGGTCTGATGATTTCGCAGGTGGATCCACATTTTATCTATAATACCATGAATATGATTACATATCTGGCACAGAAAAACCGGAATGAAGATGTGATTGCAGTGAATAAAGCTATGATTCAGATTTTAAGGGACAGACTACGTATAGAGGTGGATAATGTTTATGATACAGTAGAGCAGGAAATTAAAGTAGTGAGAGAATATTTACTGATTCAGAAATATCGATATACAGGAATATTTAAAAGTGTTATTGATATTGAAGCGGGGGTTGAGCCATATCTGATTGCAAAAAATATTTTGCAGCCACTTGTAGAGAATGCGTTCTTTCATGGAATTCTATGTAATACGGATGAAGAAGGCGAAGTAATAGACGGATGCATTACGATTCGTATCAGAATGGAAGAAGATGAAGTTGAGATTATTGTAAAAGATAATGGTGCAGGGATGTCTCAGGACAAACTAGATGAATTAAGCAAACCGCAGCGTAAACTGTCAAGTATGGAAAGAGGAGAACATATCGGTATAAAAAATATTAAAGAAAGACTGGACTATATTTATGAAAATAAATACAGATTTCAGATATGGTCAAAAGAGGGCGAAGGTACGATCGTTACGATCCGGATTCCGGCAATTGTATCAAGTGAAACTGAGAAATAAAAGAATGGAAGAGGTTCTATGTAGCAGTAAAAACTGTTATATGGAGCCTTTTTATATAAGTAATGAAGGGAATTTATGTGTCTGAAAGAAGTGGAAAAGGGCCAACATTTTGTGATTTCGTTAAGAAATGGGTATAAACATTTTCTATTTTCGTTAAAAACTAGCGTAAAACATTTCTGTTTTTCGTTAAAAAGCAAGGAAAAACATTTCGTGTTTTCGTGAAAAAATGTATAATAGGAGAATCAAAACATTGCGCAGGAGGACTTTCATGGAACCATTCTATTATCACAAAATGACGAAACAGCAGCAGGCAGCATACCATGTAATCATGCAGGGAGCGAATGCGCTTGCGGATGAATTTCAGATACCGCGCATAGAAAGTGCGGAGCTTTATGATGTCTTTTTCAGGCTTCGGCTGGATCATCCGGAGATTTTCTGGATGACAGGATATAAGTATAAATACTATCAGGACTCTCCGAATCTGATCTTTGTACCGGAGTATCTGTTTGACAAAAATAAAATCCGGGAGCATCAGAGGGCAATGTCCTCCAGAGTAGAAAAACTTGCGCGGGCGGCAAAAGATTTGTCTGAATGGGAAAAGGAGAAATATATTCATGATTTTATCTGTGATAATGTGACTTATGATAAGCTGAAAAAGGCGTATTCCCATGAGATTATCGGTCCACTTGGACATGGAGTTGGCGTATGTGAAGGGATTGCAAAATCTGTGAAAGTACTCTGTGATGCGCTTGGAATCTGGTGCATGATCGCAGTCTGTGGTAACAATCCGGAAAAAGGGATCAAGTACCGTCATACTTGGAATATCATAAAAATTGGTGGTACATATTATCATCTGGATGCAACTTTTGACAATACGCTTGGTAAACACAGTGCGGAAGGACAGGAGATCCGCTATGATTATTTCAATCTAGACGACAAGAAGATTTTCCGGGATCATGAACCGCTGATCGCACCGGCACCGGTCTGTACGAATGGGGATCATTTTTATTATTGGGAGAAGAAACTTTCCTTTACAAAAGAAGAAGATGTTTATAAACGGTCGCTACAGGCGGCTAAGAAGGGCAGGACATTGACCTTTCAGTGGAGAAGTGGCTATCTGACAAGAGAAGTTTTGGAGAAACTTTTGGATCTGCTCCGGAAAGCCGGAGAAGAGAAGCAGAAGGCTGCCAGGATCAGCCTCAACTGGTCGCAGGCAGTGATCCGTGTCAGTTATGTGGAGGACAGAGGACTTGTCTGTGTGGATATGGAAGAGGCAAATGAAGGAGAAAAGGAATAGATGAGTGAACTGGAAATACAGGAAAATATGTCAGCAGAGGAAGCGTTCATGGATACAGAAAATGCATATGAAGAAATTCCGAAGGCCTTCCAGAAACTTGCCCAGTTACTCGGTCAGGATCAGTTTGAAGTTCTGTTTCCAGATAAAGATGCCAAAAACCAGGATGAGATCCGCTTGGTGTATCTAATGAATGATGCAGTGGAAAGCTTTCTGGTTTTTATCGGTGCGAGGATGACCGGACATTATCAGAAGGATTATGAAGGAGAGCTGGACGCAACTTTAAGCCAGGAGGATGGAGAATATGTACTTGTCGTATATCAGGGCGAAACGGTTGTGACCATTTTCTTCCGGGAACTTCAGTTGGAGGTGAACCTTTATAATTACGGAGATGTGGGACATTTTTGGGTGAAGGGGTATGAGTATCTGCGGATTCTGGAATATCGTCTGGCGATTCTGAGCGATAAATGTGAATACCTTGGAGAAAAGGCAACAAGTGATACAGAACGGAAACTTGCAAAACTGGTACATTTTCCACCGTTGAACTATACCTGTTATCCGGCAGTTCCGGCAAAATATATTGTCCCGATGGAAGATCCGTGGAATCCGACCGAAGAGGCAATGGATGTAATGGAAGAGCTTGTTAAAGAAGCAGGGGATAAAAGTCTGTTGTGGTGGCTGCAAAGATACCGGAGATATCATGGAAAAAGAATGAGCAGATGGATTGCCCGACTATTACATCGGGAGAAACATGCGGCGGTTGTAGACTTGCTAAATAAAAAACTTGCCAAAGAAGCGGAAAATTATCCACGGAGGGATTTTGGGGAGAAATTTAATCAGAAATATCAGAACATTTTGAAAAAAGCCGAAAAAAGAAAAGCAGAGCTGGAGTCAAATGGACAGAAAGTTACACTTGTACGTGAGGAGCCATTTGCTGCGGCGAGAGATTCGGTAGATTTCAAAGTGTACCTGATGATTTGGAAAGAAAAGCAGGGGGACCGTGTTGCTGAAATAGAAGAATTTTAGCAATGGATGATATGAGAACTTAGAAAATAGAAACAGGTCAACGGAGTGAGACTCAATTGATATTCAAAGAGAGGAACAAATACAAATGATCAACCGAGAAGATATGCTGGAATTGACGCGGCGGATGACGCCTGCAAGAACATCATTCACAAGAATAGCAGGCTGTTATGTAGATGCAGACGGAGATTTTGACGGAAGCTTTAACATCAACTTCCTCAAACTCTCTGCGTCAGAAAAAACAAAAAATCTCGCAATCGCCAAAACGATTCCATTTGCAGAGACAAACACAAAACTGAAAAAATACGAGATCCAGCCGGAAAATCAGAAAGCCGGAAGTATGTGGCAGCTTTTGATGGCGCTCAGAGACTGTGAACTCAAAAACGATGCCCTGATGGATACTCTTTATGATATCATCATGGAAAACATCCGGATCACCATCCCTTATGCGATCTATGTTTTCCATGATAACTACGATATCCCAGCCAAAGCCACCGACAAAGAACGCCTCGGAGAATCCGAAGAGATGTTCTCTTACCTCATCTGCGCCATCTGTCCCCTTGTCGGCGAATACGAAGCCGGATCCCCAACATCCGGCTTCCTCTTCCCCGCCTTTACAGACCGCAGCGGTGACCTGAACCACATAAATATCTATGGCATAACTGAAAAGAAACGTGAAGAACTTGGTAGATTTATATCTTTATAATAATGTGTTGTTGGAAATATTTTAAAGATACAAATTTTTAAAAACTAAAACAAATCATTATACTCAAATTTATGAATATGGTTAAAACCCTAGACAAACAAATCACCATTAGCCATGCGCAGCGAGCTGATGTTCCATAAGGGAAAATTTTCAAGTTGCAGGAGTACCAGAAAAAACGGATAAATAAATGAATCGGGTCAGATTCCCTTGAGCACTATGGAGATGAGACTCAGTATATTGTGGAAGCCATTGCTGACACAATATACGCTTTCAGAGGCTCATCGGAATGCCCAGTGCGTGGGAAGCATACCCGATTCATTTATTTATCCGTTTTTTCGTCCCCCTCCAACACCTTAAAACCTACCTTATTCCTCCATCAGCAAGCTCCGGAACTCCGTAAAGAAACGTCCCTGCTCTTCTTTGGTCATCTTAACCAGCATCTCCAGGCTTTCCATACTGATTCTCCCGGCTGAGAACAGCAGTTCCGTATAATCCCATTTCGTATATCCATACTCTTTTTCCCAGTCGCAGATTTTCTTCATTCCATAATAATAGCAGGTGAAATATCCCGGCGCATTCTGGTGTGCCTGTACCTGGGCGCGGGCAGTTACGCGGTCAAAGCCAAGCTCTTCTTCGTAGATTTTTACAGCATCTTCCAGTGTCGCTCCAAAATAATACAGCTGCAGATCAACCAGGATACGGACAGAGGCATGATGACGGCGGAATGCAACGAACAGAGGGAAGAACGGGTCTTCCGCAAAGATAAAGGTAAATGCGCGTTCAGTCCGAATACAGGTTCCCTCTTCCAGAGGTACACTTTTTGCTCCTATTTTTACAGTTTCCGGTGTTGGATCGATCGCTGCACGGATAAACTGGACATGGTGTCCCGGATAAGTTTCGTGCATGGTATTCATCTTGATCCAGCCATCGGTAATGTTCTGATAATTATACTGATTCAGGAACATCTGGCCGCGGAGCGGTTTGACACGGAAATCACCACCCTCATAACCGCCCCAAGGGTAAGAATCCTTATAGCAAGGCGGAAGAGGAACGCACAGACAGGTTTCATCTTCCGGAAGACGTACATATTCATGAGCGACAGCACGGGTACGTTTCAGATAATTTCTGGCACGTGTATACATTTCCTCGGCACTGTCACAAGGACCAGCATAGCGGAAAAGCACATCACTGACTTCTTTCATTGTCTTCGGAGTTCCTTCCGGAAGCTCTAATTTGGAGGCGATTTCGAATACTTCAGCACGGGTCTTTTCAATTTCTTCTTTATGCCATGCAAGCAGTTCGTCGAGAGATACACCAAGACGGTTTTTCAGAAGGCTGCGGTAAGCTTCCGGATCCATCTTGATGGTCTTTGAGAGATCATCCTTTAATAATTCTTCAGAGTCAGACTGGCAGTCTGAACCGAGTAAATCTGCCATTTCCTGAAGCTGATCGATAAAAATCCGGAAGGACTGTGATAAAGACGCAATCTGTTCTTCTGTGAAATCCGGGAAATATTCATTTAACAGTTTCAGGTCGCGCTGCATATCCAGCCTTGCGCGGGCAAAGGCAGAAGAAAGGGAAGCTTCATTTTCTCCGTATTGTGTGTGGATCAGATTAAGGATCAAATCCTGATTTTCATGAAATGCCTGTAATTTTCTGGTCAGGACATCGAGACGTACTTCATTAGAACGCCGGTCACAGCGAGCGATTTCCTGAAGATAATAGACAAAATCCAGGAGAGGTGCTTCCGGATTGTGTTCTTTTTCTTCGATAGTAAATTTAAGAGAATCCAGGAAGTCTTTCAGATGATGCTTCACCAGACGATAGACATTGTCCGGTGCATCCAGGTTTTCAACCTGTGTTTTTAAATCATTCCATTTCTCGCGGACCGACCTGATCTTTTCGGGAGTCGGGAGAAAAAGGATATTTTCAAAAGAACGGTGGCTTTCGAGTTGGTCATGCAAAATGGCAAGTTCTCTGTCAAGTTCGCGGTAAGTATTGGTTAAGTCAGTATTTTTCATGAGTAAATGGCACTCTCCTTTTTTAGAAATTTGTTCTAATTGTATCTTACCGCAGAAAATGTCAAATGAAAAGCAGGACAGATAAAAAGATTCGCGTGTCGACTTATGCCCCTTTCTGTGATATGATAATCAAGAGATTATTATGAGCAGAAAGGGGCATTTTTTCGATGGCAGCAACATCTGAAAATAAGCCAAAACAATATATATCTGTCGGGATCCTGGCGCATGTGGATGCCGGAAAGACGACGCTTTCGGAAGGAATCCTTTATCTTACCGGTCAGATCAGGAAGCTTGGAAGAGTTGACCATGGAGATGCATTTCTGGACACGTATACGCTGGAGAGAAGCCGGGGGATTACCATTTTTTCCAAGCAGGCGAATTTTGTGCTTGGAGACAAGCAGGTGACTCTTCTTGATACACCGGGACATGTGGACTTTTCAGCAGAAATGGAGCGTACCCTGCAGGTTCTTGATTATGCAATCCTGGTTGTCAGCGGAGCGGACGGTGTGCAGGGACATACACGAACCTTGTGGAATCTTCTTGCAAGGTATCAGGTTCCGACCTTTATTTTCATAAATAAGATGGATCAGGACGGGACGGACAGACAGGACAGACTTACTGAATTAAAGCGGAAGCTCAGCGGAGAGTGTGTGGATTTTACAGAAGCGGGTGAAGAATTTCTGGAAGAGCTGTCTATGTGCGACGAGACGGTAATGGAAAGCTATCTGGAAAATGGAAAGATCACGACAGGTCAGATTCAGACGCTGATCCGGGAACGAAAGGTATTTCCATGCTATTTCGGTTCTGCACTGAAGCTGGAAGGTGTGCAGGAATTACTGGACGGACTGGAAAAATACATGGACGGACCGGTAAGCGGGACGCATGCTGAAGAAGCTTTTGGAGCGAAGGTATATAAGATATCCAGAGATTCACAGGGCAGCCGCCTGACACATATGAAGATCACAAACGGAGTACTGAAGGTCAAAGAGATCCTGGAATATATGGCAGAGGAAGAACCATTGCAGGAGAAAGTCAACCAGATCCGGATTTATTCCGGGGACAAGTACGAGATGGTGCAGGAAGCAGAAAAAGGCTGTATCTGTGCTGTGACAGGACTTACCCGGACTTATCCGGGACAGGGGCTTGGGATGCAGCAAAGTTCTTCGGCACCGATACTGGAGCCGGTTCTGAATTACCGGGTGGAGCTGCCGGAAGGCTGTGATGTCCACCGGATGCTGCAGAATTTCAGACAACTGGAGGAAGAAGATCCGATGCTCCGTGTAGTCTGGAATGAAGAGGCAGGAGAGATTCAGGTCCAGCTGATGGGCGAAGTGCAGACGGAGATTCTGCAAAGTCTTGTAAAAGAACGGTTTGACGTGGATATTTCTTTTGGAAGTGGGAATATTGTTTACAAAGAAACGATTAAAAATATAGTTGAAGGAGTAGGGCATTTTGAGCCGCTGCGTCATTATGCAGAAGTGCATCTGATACTGGAACCGGGAGAGCCGGGAAGTGGAATCACGATCGATACGATCTGCAGTGAGGATGTGCTGGACAAGAACTGGCAGCGACTGATCCTGACACATGTGCTGGAAAGAGAGCACCGAGGCGTTCTGACGGGATCGGTGCTTACTGATGTGAAGATCACACTTGCCAGTGGACGTGCACATCTGAAGCATACAGAGGGCGGAGACTTCCGCCAGGCAGTGTATCGTGCGATCCGCCAGGGACTGATGCAGGCAGAGAATGTACTGCTTGAACCGTATTATGCGTTTCGTCTGGAAATTCCGTCAGAGATGACAGGCCGTGCACTTACGGATATTCAGCGGATGAATGGAGAATTTGACGGACCGGAGACGGAAGATGATATGGCAGTGGTCACCGGAAGTGCACCGGTGTCTGAAATGCAGGATTATCAGAGAGAAGTAACCACATACAGTAGAGGAAGAGGGAAACTGTTCTGTACGTTGAAAGGATATTTTCCATGTCATAATCAGGATGAGATCGTAGAGGTAATTGGCTATGATCCGGAGAGGGATGTGGAAAATCCGACAGGCTCTGTATTCTGTGCTCATGGAGCAGGATATAATGTACCGTGGCAGGAAGTGGCGGAACATATGCATATTGAGGCGCAGCTTCCGAAGATCCTTGAAGAGCGAAAAAGGCTGGCAGGAGAGACAGAAAAAAGTCTGGATGAGACTGTACCTGTAAATTTACGCAAGGAGAAAAGCGGATCAGCAGAAGCAGCAGCCAGAGGCGGCAGGCATTATGCGCGTAATGCCAGAGAAGACAGGGAACTGGAAGAGATTTTTATCCGGACTTACGGACGGGTAGAGAGAAAAGCCGATCGTCTTCCAAAGACTGTGACTGCAGGGAAAACGCCAAAAGCAAAGAAAGATGAAGAAGGCGTACAGGAATATTTGCTGGTAGATGGTTATAATGTTATTTTCGCATGGGATGATCTGAAAGAACTGGCAAAAGAGAATATTGAAGCAGCAAGAAATAAACTGATGGATGTGCTTTGCAATTATCAGGGGTTCAAGAATTATCCTCTGATCTTGGTATTTGATGCCTACAAGGTTGAAGGCGAAGCAATGGAAATCTTCAAATACCACAACATTCATGTTGTGTATACAAAAGAAGCTGAGACGGCGGATATGTATATTGAAAAGGTAGTGCATGAAGTCGGAAGAAAGTATCATGTGACGGTAGTTACATCAGATGGTGTGGAACAGGTGATCACACAGGGACAGGGAGGTACGATCATATCTTCCCGGGAGTTCCTGGAAGAGGTGAAGATCGTGAACCGGCAGATTCAGGAAGAATGGGAGCTTCACAAAGAGAGTGCGAAAAATTATCTGTTCGATCATATGGACAGAGAGCTTGCCGGTCATATGGAAGAGGTCCGCATGGGCCGGAAAGAATTGGGTGAGAAAGCAAATGATCAATAAAGAGGAATTTCTGAAAACCTGTAATCTGACAGAGGATGACCTTACGGCTGCCCGGATTTCCTGGGAGGAGCTGACAGAGATCTATGAAGATTATATGTCAAAAACGAAATTGTTCCGTCATCTGGGAAAAGAATTTGTAGATGAATATATTTATGATATTGAGCGGGCAGGGATCCATTCCTACCGTTACAGAACCAAGAATCCAATGCACCTTCTGGAAAAGATCATCCGGAAGCGGAAAGAAAATTATGCAAAATTTGAACATATCAACAAATCGAATTACCACAAATACATCACAGATTTGATTGGTATCAGGGTTTTCTTCCTTTACCGGGAGGACTGGATCCATTTTCATAAGTTCATCACTTCGATGTTTGAAAATGATCCGAACAATTATATAGAGGACAGGCTGCGGGATTTTGATGAGGATCCGGAGCACTGCTATATCGCAGAACGTCCAAAAGTATACAAGCGTTCTGGGGATACGAGGATTTATGACAGTACGCAGATTGAAGTGCGGACAGGCGGGTATTACCGTTCACTGCATTATATCATCAAGTATCACGGATACTATCTGGAAATCCAGGGCAGAACGCTTTTTGAAGAAGGATGGAGCGAGATTGACCATGATATTGTGTATCCGTATTACAAGGATGATGAGATGCTGACGGAGTTTTCCGGACTGCTGAACAGGCTTTCGGGAATGGCAGATGAGATGAGTTCGTATTTCAGAAAGATGAAAGAACTCAGAGAAGAAGAACCGGATAAAAAAATAAAGGATCTCTTATAAAAATTAAAAATAAAAAGCAAAAGACGTTCATAACAAAAAGTTATGTTCCGTTTGTTTTATATACTGGAAAATTGCATTTCAAAGTATATAAAAAAAGGTCAAATGCAAAGAGGCATAGCTGCAGAAAATTGCGGTTATGCTTTTTTATTTTATCTTCTCTGCAAAATATAAATAGGGAGGGATTTTCGTGAAAAAGTATATTGCGAAAAATATGTATACGGAAGTCATGATCTGGAGAATGGGAATGAATTTTGTGAGCAGGATTATGTATCGTGGTCGGCACCGTTGGATGACCTGTCTGACTGGCGTTATGAAGGCGTAATCTACCGAAAAGATCAGGATCCGTATGAGTAGTAAATAAATATTACAGGATCAAGTGGGGAGTAAGCATTGCTTACTTCTCGCTTCCCGATTATAATTAGAATAACAGAAATTAAGTTAGAAAGGATGGATTCAATGATGTGCTGACACTGCTGATCCACCTCGGATATCTGGCGTACAACGAAGATGAAAGGACGGTATTTATTCCAAATGCGGAGATCCGGCAGGAGTTTAGAGCAGTAGTAAAAATGGCATATAAAATGGAAATAGATAAAAGAAGCTGTGTTTGCTCTGCAAAAGAATTATCAGAGAAGGAGGAAGAAAACCATGCGATTTCTTCATTTATCAGACCTGCACCTCGGTAAGCGTGTGAATGAATTTTCCATGCTGGAGGATCAGGCATATATTTTAAAAGAGATACTGAACATTATCGATGCGCAGAAGGTGGAAGCGGTTCTGATCGCGGGCGACATTTACGACAAGGTGATTCCGTCCGCAGAGGCGGTGAGGCTTCTGGATGATTTTCTGACAAGGCTTGCCGCGAGGGAGTTGCCGGTATTTCTGATCAGTGGAAACCATGATTCTGCAGAAAGAGTTGCTTTCGGTTCAAGACTGATGAGCAGTAGACAGATCTATCTTTCACCGGTATTTGAGTCGGATGTAGAACCGATAACGATAAGTGACCGGTATGGTGAGATCAATATTTACATGCTTCCATTTGTGAAGCCGTCTTTGGTAAAAAGAGTGTATCCGGAGGAAGAAATCATCACCTATCAGGATGCTGTAAATGCGGCAGTGCAGCATATGCAGATCGACACAGACAAACGAAATATCCTGCTTGCGCATCAGTTCGTGACCGGTGCGGCAAGATGTGATTCAGAAGAACTGTCTGTAGGCGGTGTGGATGATGTGGACGCATCTGTCTTTGACGGATTTGATTATGTGGCGCTTGGACATCTCCATGGCCCGCAGAAGATCGGGAAAGAGACAGTGCGGTATTCGGGGACGCCGCTCAAATATTCTTTTTCTGAAACCAATCACAAAAAAGCAGCAGTCATCGTTGATGTAGAAGAAAAAGGCAAAATAAATATTCAGCAGATTCCATTTTTGCCGAAACATGATATGCGGGAAGTCAGAGGCACGTATATGGAAGTGACTGCGCTGGATTTTTACAAGGATATGAACACGGACGATTATCTTCACATTACGCTGACTGATGAAGAGGATATCCCGGATGCGATCGGGAAGCTACGATGCATTTATCCGAATATCATGAAGCTGTCTTATGACAATCTGCGGACGAGAGCGGCAGGGACAGTGAGAGGAACGGCAGAAGTAGAGGAGAAATCCCCGATGGAGCTTTTAAGAGAGTTCTATGAGCTTCAGAACAACCAGCCCATGACGGATGAACAGGAAGAGATTGCCAGAGGAATGATGGAAGAAATATGGGAGGATGAGAGATGAGACCGATAAAACTTACGATTTCTGCATTCGGACCGTATGCAAAAGAGACAGAGATCATTCTGGATGAACTTGGTGAGGGGGGGCTTTATCTGATAACTGGTGATACCGGTGCCGGAAAGACCACGATTTTTGATGCAATCGCATTTGCACTTTATGGTGAGGCAAGCGGAAATGAAAGAGAGCCGGGGATGCTGCGCAGTAAATATGCGGATTCGAAGACGCCGACCTTTGTCGAACTGGATTTCCTGTATCAGGGGCAGATTTATCATATCCGGAGAAATCCGGAGTATATGCGCCCGAAGGACAGGGGCGAGGGCATGACGCTGCAAAGAGCGGATGCGGTACTGGAATTTCCGGATGACAGGCTTCCGGTTACAAAGGCAAAAGAGGTCACAAAAGCAGTGACAGAACTGATCGGGCTCGACCGCGGACAATTTACTCAGATCGCAATGCTGGCGCAGGGAGATTTTATGAAGCTTCTGTTTTCAAAAACTGAGGAGCGAAGCAAAATTTTCCGGGAAATTTTCCATACCAGACCGTATCTTGCATTTCAGGAGAAAATGAAAAATGCAAGCGGCAGATTGCAGGAACAGTACGAGGATGTCAGCAAAAGCATTTTGCAGTACATGAAGGATATCAGCTGCGAAGAGGATGACGTGCTTGCTACGGATGTGAAAAAGATCCGTGAGAGCAAAGCGGTGGTTCATGCGGACAAGGTTCTGGAAGTGTTGGAAATTCTGACAAATCAGGATGCAGATTCGGTGAAAGAAAAGAAGAAGAATTTAACGAAGATCGAGAAAGATCTGGAAGAGCTGAACCAGAGAATCGGAAAGGCAGAGGCAGTGATCCGTGCAAAAAAGGAACTGGAAAAAGCAGAGCAGACGATAGCAGAGAAGACACCAACGCTGAAAGAACTGGAGATGGCACTGAAGAAAGAACAGGGAAAAGTGCCGGAAAGAGAGCAGCTGACAGAAGAGATCGGAAAGAGGCAGGAAAAGCTTGCAGAGTATGACGAGCTGAAAAAACTTCAGAAACAGATCAAAGAGCTTGAGAAACAGATTGAGATATTAAAGGACCGGGAAAGCCGATATCAGGAAAAGAAAGCGCAGATGCAGGTACAGCTGGAACAGAAAAGGAATTTACTGGAACAGCTGAAGGATGCGGAAATAAAAGTTCTGAAAGTTACAGCAGAACAGAAAGAGGTTTCAGTAAGAAAAGAAGCGGCAGAAGACATTCTTATTCAATATAAAAGATACCAAAGACAGAAGAAAAGTGTGGAAGAGGCGCAGAAGGCATACCTTGTCATGCAGGAGGAATGTACAGAGCGAAAGACACAGCTTGCCTGGATGGAGAGGGCATTTCTGGATGAGCAGGCGGGGATTCTTGCAAAGGTTCTGAAAACGGGAGAGCCGTGTCCGGTGTGCGGATCGGTCCACCATCCATGTCCGGCACAGATGACGGAAGGTGCACCGGAAAAAGAAGAGCTTGAAAGATACCGGAAAGAGACTGCAGATGTGGAGAAAAAGACGAATGATGCAAGCTTTAAGGCAAATGAAAAGCGGGTGCAGTTAAAAGCGCTGGGAGAAGAAATTCAAAAGAGTGTGAAAAGTTTTGACAGCAGCATACAGGAAGAAGAGATTGAAAAATCGCTGGCGTTGATCGGTCAACAGATGGATGTCCTTGAAAAGTCAGAAAAGGAATTACAGAAAAAGCTGGAAGTAGCTAAAGAAGCAGTGGCAGAAAAGCAGAAGCTGGAAGCTGAGATCCCGGAACTGGAGCAGATGCAGAAAAAGCTTCAGGAGGAAGAACAGGAGCGAAAGGATCAGCTCCTTGTGTCTGAGAGAGATAAAGCAAATGCAGAAGAGCAGGCTGTGAAGGTGCGTGGCAAACTGGAATTTCCGGAGAAAGCAGAAGCAGAACAGAAGATCAAAGAGCTGGATAAGCAAAAAAAAGAGATCGATAAGAATCTGAGTGCTGCCCAGAAGGCATTCCAGGACTGCAGTCAGTCGGTAGAAGCGGCAAAGACGAAGAAGAAAACGCTAGAGAAGCAGATTGCAGGTAATAAAGAAACCGATATGGAAGAACTTGTCCAGGCACGACAGGAAGTATCAGGTGCGAAAAAAGAGCTTCAAAAACAGATGGAAGAGATCAGGATCCGTTATGAAAACAATCTGAAAATCAGGAATGCGATCGAAGCAGAGTGCAAAGCTTCTGGAGCTTGAGCGGAACTGGACACAGGTGCGTGAGATTTCCGATACGGTAAACGGAAAAATCAAAGGAGGTTCCAAAGAAAAGATCAAATTTGAAACCTACATCCAGACCAATTATTTTGACCGGATCATTGCCCGTGCAAATACGCGGTTTATGGTGATGAGTGGAGGACAATATGAGCTGAAACGCCAGACTGATACGGATGACCGAAAGAGTCAGAGTGGTCTGGAACTGAATGTGATCGATCATTATAATGGTTCTGAGCGAAGCGTGAAGACACTTTCCGGCGGGGAATCCTTTAAAGCTTCTCTTTCGCTGGCACTCGGACTTTCTGATGAGATCCAGGCATCGGCAGGGGGAATCCAGCTGGATACTATGTTTGTCGATGAAGGATTTGGTTCACTGGATGAAGAGTCACTGGAACAGGCGATGAAAGCACTGAATGGTCTTACGGAAGGCAACCGTCTGGTGGGAATCATTTCCCATGTACAGGAATTAAAAGCAAGGATTGAGAAACAGATTGTGGTGACAAAGGAAAAAGCAGGCGGAAGTAGAGTGGAACTTAAGATTGACTGATCTGTGCCGGAGAAGAATTTCATGCTGAGATGAAGCGGAGCACCAATGGAGGTGGGGAAAATTCACCGAAACTGGAAGGAGAAGATGATTTTTATGAGCTGTTTTTTGCAAGACTGGAGCAGAAGGAAAATAAAAATCTAAATGAATAAAAATACTATGAAGAAATGGTTTTGACTTTCAGATATGCAGCAAGTGTGTTAAGATAGGTACAGACTATTCATAAAATGTGCAAGAATATACAATTTGAAAAGAGCGAATATAAAAGGAAAAAGGAGTAAAAATCATGCCAGTTTTTGATTTTAAACACACACCAGATGAAAAAAAGACCCAGGAATGTACTTATACAACATTCCGCTCGAATGAGACAGAAGCGACAGCGGAGAAACCGATGCTGGTTCTGGATAACAGCAACCGTAAATGGAAGCATCATTCCTGTGGTATTTTCACCAACCCGATCAAGAAGACGTCCTTTGAATTTGACGAGGAAGATGGAACTGTAAGTGCGGACATTCTCCAGATCGATGCGAGATTTGTAAGCCTGATCAAATGGCTGGGCGAGAACCACATCAATGTCCGTCTTTCCGGTGAAAACCGTGCAGACGGCTATGCAGTATATAAGATCCGTGAAATCGCATTCGGTGGGGCAACCAAGCTTTCAGCTGAAGATGGTTTCCTGCAGTTCATGATCGAGCGTCTTTTCGCAAGCAGTGCACCGACAGAAGAAGCAGTGGATGAGGAAATGGAAGAGGACGGCGACAGCATGAAGCTGACAAGCCTGCAGAGTATCACCGATTTTATGAACTGTGCAGGAAGAACCCTTCCGGACAATATCCGTCTGTGGGCAAGAAGAAACCTTGCTGTTGCAAGATCACATGAAGTGTCACCGGAAGAAAGAAGACATGCGCAGAGAGCTCTTTCAATCATGATGAATATTCAGTGGAAGAGCAATTATTTTGAATCCATTGATCCAGATGAGGCAAGAAGAATCCTGGATGAAGAACTTTACGGAATGGAACGTGTCAAACAGAGAATCATAGAGACGATCATCCAGATCAACAGAACGCACACTCTTCCAGCGTATGGAATCCTTCTGATCGGACCAGCCGGAACCGGTAAATCGCAGATCGCTTATGCAATTGCACGTATCCTGAAGCTTCCGTGGACAACTCTGGATATGAGTTCCATTAACGATCCGGAACAGCTTACAGGAAGTTCCCGTGTATACGCCAATGCGAAACCGGGAATTATTATGGAAGCATTTGCGGCAGCAGGAGAATCCAACCTGGTATTTATCATCAATGAGCTGGACAAAGCAGCATCCGGAAAAGGAAATGGGAATCCGGCGGATGTACTTTTGACACTCCTTGATAACCTTGGATTTACGGATAACTATATTGAGTGTAACGTTCCGACAGTTGGCGTATATCCGATTGCAACTGCCAATGAAAAAGATCAGATCAGTGCACCGATCATGTCCCGTTTTGCAGTTATCGATATCCCGGATTATACACCGGAAGAGAAGAAGATCATCTTCTCCAGATTTGCACTTCCGAAGATCTTGAAGAGAATGAGCCTTCGTCGGGACGAGTGTACGGTGACAGATGAAGGCCTTGATGTGATAATTGAACTTTATTCCAATACATCAGGAATCCGTGATCTGGAGCAGGCAGCCGAACATATTGCGGCAAATGCACTGTATCAGATTGAGGTTAATCATGTAAAAGAAGTTGTGTTTGATGGAGAAGCAGTGAGAGCATTGCTTTCATAAGAAAATTAAAATATGAAAATGTAAATGATGATACCAAGGGCAAAAGATTCTATTTCTGTTAATATTTATAGATGCAGTAAAATTGCAGAAGGAGTCGGAAAAGAAACATAGGGTACGGGTGACTTTGCACTATAGAGATGAGATCCAGTCAATTGTGGAAGCCATTGCTGACACAATTGACGGTTTCGGGAGCTCATCGGAATGCCCAGTGCAACGGAACCCGTACCCTATTTTTCTTTTCAGGTGGTGCCTGTCATTTTACTACCCCTGTCTATAATAACTCAGGAAATCAG
>ERZ860668.498-NODE-498-length-31066-cov-3.856922_pt1 | contig 31066 bp, 30 predicted proteins | sample MGYA00510062_ERZ860668 | MGnify/ENA primary metagenome ERZ860668 (study PRJEB30046, sample SAMN00715258) | human gut metagenome | study: EMG produced TPA metagenomics assembly of the A metagenome-wide association study of gut microbiota in type 2...
CAGATTTGTGCTTGCACAAGGATCTGCATTTGGCGAATGTACATCATCGAGCTGTTAAGCGAGATGATGTACAAAGTATAAGAATCGAGTAGGAGTCAGCCTACTCGATTATATACGATTTAGGTGTATACAATGATGTGGAATGGTGTACAAAGTATGCGGAGCGGCAGCTCCGGCTACAAATCTGCGCTACAGCAGCAGATCATCTATCTTCACATAGTCTCCCATCCGGTATGCTTCAATTGCATTTCCATTGATCACATAGAACTTGTCGTTTGCATACACACCGCGGGTTCCAAGATAAGAATTACCGTTGACTTCCTCCTGCATCTGTACCTGGAAGCCCTGATCTTTATCGTAAGAAAGGATCACATACTGGTTGGCAGATCCGGAAAGCGGAAAGCCGATCAGATTCTTTTCCGGATCAACCAGTGCTGCACGGTAGTCAGAAAAAACATCCGAGTAATAGTACTGATCTAGTGTGTACTTGCTGACTTCCTTCACATCCGAAGGATCACTGATATCAAACATGGAGATCTTTACCCCGTTTGTAATGCCATTTTCATCGGTATCCATACCGATGCCAAGAAGCAGATTATCACTGTAAAAATGCAGGTATTCCGAAAAGCCGGGAATTTTCAGCTTGCCAAGGATCTTCGGATTCTCCGGATCGGAAAAGTCTACGGAAAATAAAGGATCTGTCTGTTCATAAGTTACAAAGTAACCGGTATCGCCCAAAAATCTTGCGGAATAGACCTGTTCATCTTTGGCAAGATCTTCGATTTTACCGATTGTTTTCAAATCTGCATCCAGCACATAGACTGCATTGGACTGTGAAGAGTTTCCGGCATTGTGCGTAACCGTTGTCACCAGTCGCAGCGTATTGTCATACTCATCAATGCTGAAGGAATCGTTCAGATATCCTTTTACTTTGCCCTGGGCAGAGCCGGAAAGTTTTCCTTTATTGTAAGACAGCTTGCGGAGGATCGTCTGATTCTTTGCCGCAAGATTATCTGCGAGGATACTGCTGTTCGCATACTCATAAATATAAATGTTGTTCTCACTCACATAGACTTCGCCATTCTCAGACATGACTGCTTTCTGGTCTGCTGCCTTATCCGGACTGGAAGCGGAAACGGAGCTGACAACAAGGTACTGGTCTGCTGCATGGTTCGTCGGGAGATAGATATCCGACTGCTTCAGAAGATTGTCACCAACAAGCGGAACATAGGAAGGATAATCTTTTTTGGTGATCGTATCGTAAATATAATAGTCGCTGAATACATACAGATATCCGTCTTTAAAACGTGAAGTGCGGTAGTAACCACTCTGATCCACGGTTCCGATGGATTTCGGATTGTTGATATCTGCCAGATCATAAGTCTGGATACGGGTACAGCTGCCGCGGTACAAGGTTTTACTGTCAGAATCAACCTGCGTGTTCTGCATGTTGCCAAGGACAAAAAGCTTCTGGTCACTCAGGTAAAATTCGGATGCCTGAAAATTCTCATTCAGCGAAATACCGGAAACAACCTTCATCTGATCAGACCGGATATCTACAATGGAAATTTCCTGTGAGTTTGCTTTCAGTGTATAAAGATAACTTCCATCCGTTTTTACAATGTCTGCTTCATCGACGCTCTCTGTGCGGACGTTGGTATCGGAAAATGAAGTATCCACAGCACGTGCAGAGGCTGTTGAAGAATCCGAAGAGGAGCTGGAACTATCGGTACGTGCACCATTGTCGGCTGTTTTAGTTGAATACATGACAATTCCGCCGTCGGTTGAACCGGTAACAGATGAAGAATCCAACTCATCCTGATAAGATTGCAGGTATGTGTAGACTTCATCATAATCGGTTGCCGTTTCTAAAGTATTGGAAGAGGCAAGCTTACCGGAGGATGTACCGATTGAAGAACTGCCTTTTGTGGAAGAAGTGGCTGAGTCTGAAGAAAGATTCTGCTGGCGGATGTGGGCGCCAATGCCGACAACCAGTACCAGTGCGGCAGCGATAAGTCCTCCGCGCATCCGGTGGCCGCGGGAAAATCCATGCTTTTTCGGGATATGTCCGGAAGCCTGAGTGCTGTTATGCTCTTCCAGCATTTTCATAATCTGATCCGGTGCAAGGCTTTCCGGAACAGGAGTTTTTTCCGTAGATTGTTTTATTTTATCCAGTATTTCTTTTTCGTGATCTGTCATATGAAACACCTCCTATTACTCTTTTATCCTACTCTTTCAGAAGCCAGCTCATCTTTTCGAGGGCACGCTTTCTGCGGGAGCGGACTGTATTCGGGTTCAGCCTTAGCATTTTTCCGATCTCTTTACTGTTGTAACCGCCATAGACGGATAAGCCGATGATCAGCTGATCGTCTTCATCGAGAATAAGAAAAGCACGTTCCACATCTGTGCGGAGTCCGTCACAGTATGTGGCAGAAGCATGATCTTCTTTCAGCTCGGTCTCGGTCCGTTCACGGCTCTTTAACTTCCGGCGGCACACATTTGCCAGAATCTGAAAGATCCAGGAACGGAATGCTTCTTCTTTGCGTAATTTATGTATGTTCTCATAGGCGGAAAGAACGGCTTCACTAACGGCGTCTTCTGCATCCTGCGGATGATGCATCATGCAGAGCGCAAAACGATACAGATCCTGATAAACCGTCTTATATAATTCTTTAAATGCAATTGCATCGATCATAAAGTCCCTCCTCTCAAAATCGGTTCTTTGTATATAAGAGTATAAAAAAGTCGGAAGTGTTGCAAAAAGGGACAGAAAAATTTCCGTCCCTTTGAAATCATATCATTTTCTGAGAAAAATTAACCTTTGTAATAGTTGATCAGACATCCTTTGAGGATGATCTCACGTTCTGCATCCGTCAGATCACCGAGTTTCAGATCGATCTCTTTCAGATCATCGCCTACGACATAAGCCTTGATCGTGGAAGCTTTGTCTTCTACTGCTTTGCGGATATCCGGCACGAAGAGATAGTCACCGTTCCTGAAAGAAAGCTTTGTGTGTTCCTCTTCGGTAATAAACGGAAGCATGCCCCAGTTGATCAGGTTCGAGCGGTAACGTTTGGTTGCGTACTCATTCGCGATATTCGCCCAGCCGCCGAGAACCTTCTGGCAGGAAGCAGCCTGTTCACGGGCAGAACCATCGCCAGGTTTGACCGCGAAAATGGTACTTCCGACACCGATATTTCCTTTGCCGACTTCCGGATAAGACTTCTGGATTGCTGCCATCACCGGTTTTAATTCGTCCAGTACATCCAGTGGACAAGTACCTGCTTCAATCGCTTTCTGGGCTTTCTGGACCTCTTTTGCGCGTCCTACATAGGCAGGATCCTTTCTGGAAAGTGCAAATTCAGCAAGTCCAAGCGGGTTGGAACGATAAGAAGAAGTCTCGCCGGACGGGATCAGTTCGTCTGTCGTTGTAACCGGATCGTGGATCTCAGATACGACCTTCAGGATCAGATTCTCAGGAAGAGCGCTCATTGCCGGCCAGTCTTTGATGTTCGGTCCGAATTTGATCTCAACCGAAGGATCAGCAACGCCGTGGCTGTCAAATACACGGTTGGCGTAAATTCTGGAATCAAAGTGGTAGGTCGGGTTCTTGTATTCAATATCAAAATCTGTTGCCGGAGTAAGGAAACCTTTGTTCGCAGCAGTTGCGGCAATGGAACGTGCATCCATAAGGGCAACAGATGCGATCTGTCCACTCTGCAGCTTGCTTCCTTCACGGTTCGGGAAGTTACGGGTAGAGTGACGGATGGAAAATGCATTGTTTGCCGGGGTATCCCCTGCACCGAAGCACGGTCCGCAGAAGGCTGTCTTCACGATCGTACCGGCTTCCATCAGGTCAGCAACCGCACCATTTTTCACAAGCTCCATGTAGATCGGTGTACTTGCCGGGTAAACACTGAAGGTAAATTCATCTGATCCGATGTATTTGCCACGGATGATGTCTGCGGCAGCACAGATATTTTCAAAACCGCCACCGGCACAGCCTGCGATGATACCCTGATCGACATAAAGTTTACCATTTACGATCTTGTCCTGAAGAGAGTAATCCACAGCACCGTCCAGGCTTACCAGCGCGCGCTGCTCTACATCGTGGAGAACATCTGCAAGGTTGGCATTGACATCCTCAATGGTGTAGACATTGGACGGATGGAACGGCATGGCGATCATAGGCTTGATTTCACTCAAATTGACGTATACAAGACCGTCATAGTAAGCGACTGCGCCAGGCTCCAGTTCCCTGAAGTCATCACTTCTTCCGTGGATATCGTAGAACTCTTTGATCTTGTCATCGGTTCTCCAGATAGAAGAAAGGCAGGTTGTCTCTGTCGTCATAACATCGATTCCGATACGGAAGTCTGCACTTAATTTGCCAACGCCAGGTCCGACAAATTCCATGACCTTGTTATTGACATAGCCATTGCCGAAGGTTGCGCCGATGATCGCAAGGGCAACGTCCTGCGGTCCGACACCTTTCACCGGTTCGCCGTCCAGATAGATTCCGACAACGCCCGGCATCTTGATATCATAAGTCTTGTTCAGAAGCTGTTTTACAAGTTCCGGTCCGCCCTCTCCCATTGCCATGGTACCGAGTGCACCATAACGGGTGTGGCTGTCAGAACCAAGGATCATCTTGCCGCCGCCTGCGAGCATTTCACGGGCAAACTGGTGGATAACGGCCTGATGAGGCGGAACATAGACACCGCCGTACTTCTTCGCACAGGTCAGTCCAAACATGTGGTCATCTTCATTGATCGTACCGCCGACTGCACACAGAGAGTTATGGCAGTTGGTCAGAACATAAGGGATCGGGAATTTCTCCAGTCCGGATGCTCTCGCAGTCTGGATGATTCCGACAAAGGTAATGTCGTGTGAAGTCAGCTTGTCAAATTTGATCTGAAGCTGCTGCATATTACCGGAAGTATTATGCGCACTTAAGATCCCATAAGCCATTGTCTCTTTTGCAGCAGCTTCTTTTGTTGTCTCAATACCTGTCTTGCTTTTTACGGCAGCAAGTGCATCGGGTGCATCCGCAATTACCTCAGTACCGTGTAAAAGATAGGCACCGCCTTTGTATAATTTCACCATATCATGTCCTCCTATTTTCTGTTTTCTATGAATTTCATGTGGTCTGCGACCATCAGAGCAATCTTAAATGTCAGGGCGTCCTCAAAGACTCTGACATCCAGCCCGGTCTGCTTCTGGATCTTCTCCAGCCGGTAGACGAGCGTATTCCGGTGGACGAAAAGCTGTCTTGCTGTCTCCGAAATATTCAGGCTGTTTTCAAAAAATTTATCAACTGTGGATAAGGTTTCTTCGTCAAACTGATCAACGGTATTTCCGGCAAATACTTCTTCCAGGAACATCTCGCATAAGGAAACGGGAAGCTGGTGGATCAGCCGTCCGATACCGAGTTCGCGGTAGGATAAAATATTGCGTTCCGGATAGAAGATACGTCCCACATCCAGAGCCATGCCTGCTTCTTTGTAAGACTGTGAGACCTCTTTGAGTTCGGGAATGATGGTTCCGAAGGAAAGCCGGACATTGACCATAGCTTCGGTGTTGATCGCATTCACCAGCATATCGGCAGTCGAACGGATCGTATCATAATCATCCGTACTGTCAAGGGACTTGATCAGAATAATATGTCCCTCATCTACGGCAGTAACAAAATCACCGGTTCCCGAGGAATAAATCCCACGGATCATATCCAGGACGATCGTGTCATCCGGATTCTTTGGTTCGATCAGATAGACGACTCTGCGCTGCTCCACTGTGATACCAAGCTTTTTCGCCTGGTTGTAGATATCTACGAGAAGCAGGTTATCCAGGAGCAGGTTCTGGATAAAACGGTTACGGTCAAGACGTTCGCTTCCGGATCTTAAAAGGCTCTCCAGCTGGCAGACACTTAAGCGTCCGCTGGTATGCACATCAATCTCATTGTTGTGCTCGATCACGAAAATATAAGTCAGTTCATCATCATCATAAACCGGAAACAGACCATAGCATTCATCCAGGTGCTCCTCCGATACGCCGGTAACCTCCAGCTCTTTTAAAAATGAGCAGACAGCTTTTTTTACTGCAGGCTTCTCCTTACCTACAGCTGCAAGCATCACTCCGTCTGTGTTCCAGATGGAACAGTTACACTCGATGATATCCCCTATTTCATTGATTGTTCTCTGTAAAATCTGGTTGGATAACAATCCGTTCACCTCTCCATTCTTTTCAATATATGACAAATGGGAGAATTGTGAAATTCCCCCATCTTCTTCTGACAATACAATCTGATATTATTTTAGCAAATGTTTTACACTTTAGCAAGTTAAAATGAAAAACGTTCTCTCTTATTCGTCTTCGTCATCGCGTCTGTCAAGCATGGCAGCAACGATTTCAAGAATCACAGCAAGACCGATCATAGATGCAGCGGCAATCTTTCCGGCAGTGCCGGTTGCAGCCTGTGCGATACCGCCGACAACCGGAACAGAAAGCTTTACTTTTCCGATGTAGTTGTTGTAAGGAATCGGATTCATATCTTTTTCCTCATTGGCATCCCCTTTGGTGATAAACTGTCCCATCGCCGGGCTGTTGGATACTACACGGTGGGTAATGATCGAGCCGTCTGCATTGTTGCTGTAAAAAGCAATGACATCATCTTTGACGATCGTGTCTGGTTCTTCATACCGGACATAGACCAGGCTTCCCGTCGGGATCGCCGGTTCCATGCTCCCACTGATCACGGTGTACATCTGAAAACCAAAAGCTTTCGGAAGCGTCAGCGGAATACAGGCAAGAATCAGTACTGTCAGTAAAACAGTGCCCAGTGCACTGCAAAATGCAGCCACCGGGCTTTTCTTTTTCTTCGTTCTCTTCAAAAAAGACTTCTCCTTTAGTGCCGCGCTTTTTTTATTTTGCACGTTTTTTCAAGAATACGATCAGTCCTGCAAGAGCTGCTACCGCAACAACGATAATGCCGATCCCTGCTGCGATCGGAGTCTTGCTCGTCTTGTCTTTCGCATCGATATTTCCTTTTGGAGTGTCTTCATCATCCAGATCTACCAGAGACTTTGGTGTCTGTTCATCCTCAGATGTTGCAGTATCTTTATCTTTAGCTGTCGTATCCTGAGAATTGTCTGCATTCGTTGTACCACCGGCAGTACCGCCTGTTGTAGTACCACCCGCTGTAGTGCCACCTGCTGTAGTACCACCTGCTGCAGTACCACCCGCTGTAGTACCTGTACCAGTACCGGCGGCTGCACCTGTTGTACCGGCAGATCCGGTTGTACCTGCTGCACCGGCAGGAGTTGCGGTTCTAGGAACTGTTGTTGTGACGGTAGTTGTTGTCTCAACGATACGGTCTGTAGCTCCCGGTGTGTAGGTAAACGTAAATACATTCTCAGATTCATTATCACTCAAAGTCTTCGTAAGTGCAAGAGCATCTGGAATATAATTTTCAATATAACGGTAAGCAACGACCGGTTTATCACCGATATTGCCATAGAACGTCTGACTTTCTGCCAGTGATTTACCGGATGCATCCTGATAATTTACGGTATAGGCAACCATATTGCCTTTGATTCCGTAAGCGACTACATAGTCGGCATCTTTATCAACGGTAAAGGAAGGAGCCGCAAGTGTTTCGTTATTGTCACGTCCGCTGAGACGGATTCCTTTGACATAATACTTGTCGTCTGTTACCTGGATGTCATTCAGATTGAAAGTAACGGTAGAACCGGAAGCAATGTTTGTCTGCTCGATCTTGTTCTGTCCGTTAATTGTTCCTTTGTTACCTGCGGATAATGTTACCTTGTAGGTATACGGTGTAGTATCATCTGCCATAACGCTCATTGTGGATGCACCGAGTGTCATGGATACAGTCAGAAGAGAAACCAGTAATCTTTTCCATTTTTTCATCTGCTTACTCTCCTTTCTGTCTGCGTCTTTTTGTGTTCTTATTGAGTGTGTAGATACCATATGCAAGAAGGATCAGTCCACTGATGAGTGCAAGCACACAGAAGAGAAGAACTCTTGCGGTATCACCGGTTTTAACGGTCTTGGTTGTCTTAACAATCTTATTCTTGGTGATGGTTTTGCCGGCTGAAACCTTTTCTACTGCAAAGTTCATGCGGAGCTTTGCGAGTGTGAGCTGATAACCGTTGCCCTGTGTCTCACCTTCAACACCGACGGTAAGGTGTACCGTTCCGGTATTATTGGAAGCAAGTCTTCCGAGGTAGAAATATTCTTGGGTTGAGCTATCGATCTGCTTCAGACCTTCTCCTGCTTTGGAAGCGCCTTCCCCTCCGACAGTTGTACTGTCATAGAGTACCTTTTCGGCATTATCACTTCCAACATAGGTCAGCTTGTATTCATAAGCACCACCTTCTGCGGAAGACTGTGCATCCTCCAGTGTCTGGATCACTTCGTTGGTCATGTACCAGTCGGTATCCGTACTGTCGGAGTTCTTAAGCTGAACCTTGAGCTCGATGCTGTCACCCGGCTGGATATTTGCCAGCTCGTCAGTCACATCGGAGCTTTTAAAATTACTTTCCATCTTGCCGCCGGTGAAATTAACCTGCCATCCGTCGGCTCCCTGATAATCTTTTGCAAATGCAGTTGTGTGTACCCCTGCTGCCATTATCACTGTCATGGCGAGGCACAAAATTTTCTTTTTCATACTCTGTACCTCCCTACTGTAAGCTCATTGTTGTTTCGTCGTCTGATACATTCACATCCACGCCCCAGGCACTCTTGATCGCGTCCTTTGCGTTGTGTGTCTGAACTGCATCCACCTCTGCGTCAACGTGGAAAGTGTAGCCGTCATACTTGTAAGTATAAGTAATAGTGTAGCCATCTACATGCTTTGTAACATCCTTTGCAATCGACGGATTAATCCGAATGGTATCAGATAATGCTGGTGTCGAATCTCCTGTTGCGACTGCCTTTGTGTAATAAAGAACGGTACGTTCTGTGGTGGACTGATCTTTTGCAATTTGCCATCCATTGTCTGTCAGGAAATTCAGTTCGATCAGATCCGGGGAAAGAGTGGTATTCTTCTTTCCTTCTTTGTCCTGCCAGCTCTTTGTGATGATCACACGTACAAAGGTGTCGATCGTACCGCTGTTCTTGACGTTGATTGCTTCGTTATATTTTTTGCCCGGTGTAAATGTATCATCCTTTCCGAGAAGATCTGTGAGAAGCTCGCCCTCTGAGGTTCCCTTCCATTCATTGTTCGATACATAATCCCGGCTGCTGACTACTTTGTCATTTTCCAGAAGAGATACGCCGATGCTCTGCATATTCATCTGTGCAGAATAGTTCTCACTGTAGTAAGTAAGTGCGGCGCGTGTACTGCCGACAGTGCTTCCAACCAGCAGGAGTGCTGCGGCTGTCAGGATCAGGGCAGGTTTCTTTGGAAATGATTTCTTTTTCTTTTTCATTCTCATTACCTCCTACTCTGTCGTCTGTGTGCTGTCGTCTGTGATTACGTGATTCCAGTCGGCGTATGGATTGCCGTCCTCGTCGTAGAGAACCGGTGTACATTCCTGGATAACTATGATGTTAAATTCTTCCGGTTTGTCATCCCCTTCCGGGAACTTATAAGTGATATTGAGTTCCTGTTCGGTTGTCTTGCCTGCCGGAAGGACATCGTCGTAATACCAGTAGCCCTCATCACCTGCTGTCCATCCGCCGTCTGGTGCGTTATAAGTAAGCTCTACCGGTGCAAATGCTTTGACTCTTACGAAACAGTCATAATCACCGGTATTTTTAATTGTAATGTGCTTTCCGTTTTCATCAACGTCTTCTATCGGGACTGTCTCAGTAAATCCCATATTCATTTTCACACCGCCACCGGCTGTCGAATAAGTTGTAAAATACGCCATCGCGCTTCCAACTGCCAGGGTTCCGGTAAGAGCAAGTGTTGCTGCTGCCATGATTAGCGGTTTTTTATGTAACTTTCTCATTCCGATTCCCCCTTTCTAATTTGTGGCTGCTTTTTTGATGTGCTGATACTGATCAGTTTCATCGAGTTTGAAATTATTTCTTATGCCGTATCCGCCATTGGTACGTCCGTCGTGTTTGTTGATAAATGAAACCTCTGCCGGTCTGAATTCTACTTCAGATTTTTTTTCAGGATTAGCAATGATGTCTGTTTCCTGACTTTTAGCAGAAGCGAGTTCATAGCTTGCACCGCTGTAAACCTCCGTTACCGTGACATGAGATCCAGCAGGAATTTTTTCAATCGTTACAGAATGGCTGCCTGCTGCATCGAAGGTAAGCTCTTCGATTCTGGTTTCTTTTTTATTATCCGGTGTTGTGATATCAATCTGGAATACGAAAGTTGCCTTGTCTCCGAAGGTCGCATTGTGATCTTCCAGTTCCTTGTTGATCACCAGCTTACCGTATCTTACGTGCTGTTCCGGTTTCAGACCAACTGCACTGTTGTATTCTTTGGTCAGATCGTAGATCCAGTCATCACTTGTCTGATCGTTATTGTAATAGTTGTTGGTCGGAAGTGATACCAGGTAAGGTGTAAAAGTATAAGTGTAATTTGGTGTAATTACTTTTGGTGTATCTACAAGGTAAAGTCCTGTCTTCAGTCCTGTTGCAGTACCTCTTCCGTTCTGCAGTGTAACGGTTTCGGTTGGTTCAACAACTGTTTTTCCATCAGAATCTGTCAACTTACCTTGTGCTTCTTTGGCACGTGCAGCCCAGGTAGCAGCTGCAGTATCCAAGTTATCAGCACTTACGGAAGAAAGATCCAGTCCGGTGAATGCATCCGTTACGGTATAGTTGCCGGATTCATCAACCGAAGCAACTTTATACAGGTTTACCGGAATGCTTGCGCTTAGAAGTTCACTGCTGTTTCCACTAATGTCGAATTCGATAGAACACTTCTGTCCGGTATCGATCGCGCTTGCGGCTTTCGCACCCGGAAGAGTGAGCAGTGGAAATGTAAGAGCGACAGCTAAGAGAAAAGTACTTCCCTGTTTTAATCGTTTATTCATCATCGCCTCATGTCCTCCTTAAAAATCTTGGTTATTCTTTGTGAGCTTTTCTCTTGGAAAGGAATCGCAAGAGAATGATCACAAGAATCGTGATTGAAAGTCCTAAAATTAAATAAAGCATATAATAATTCTGAATGGCTTTTACCATAGAATCTGTAACTGATTCGGTAGCATCCTCTTCGCCGTTATATGGAACTCTGGTTCCTCTTACGAGAAGACGATGGGAGTTGACTCCATATGGTGTACAGGTAAATAAAGTTACCTGGTCTTTCCCTTCTTCAATCTGGAGTGCTTTCTCCAGTGTTTCATGATCGTCTTTGTCTACCATCGGAAGAATCTGGTCTACCTTGTAGGCAAGGACTTCGTCCAGTACATGGATGTAAAATTTATCGCCAACTTCGAGCTGATCGATATCGGTAAAAAGCTTTGCGCTTGGAAGTCCACGGTGTGCTGCGAGAACACTGTGGGTACTCTCCCCTCCGATCGGAAGCTTTGTGCCGTTCAGATGTCCGACACCGGTCTGCAGATCCTTGTCACCGGTACCATGGTAAATGGCAAGCTTGATGTTGATCTTCGGAATGGAAAGATATCCCATTACTCCGTCATCTGCAACGTTCAGGATCTTCCAGTATTCGGTGTCTTTGATGTCATTTTCATCTTCACCAAATACATCTCCGTAGAGATTGTTCTGCTGAATGGTATCATTGAAAGCTTTTGCTTTCTCCCACTCGGATGTGAAGTCCTCTGATTCCATGTCCTGTATTGTATTGTCATAGCTGCTGATCAGCTGGTTCTGTCTGTAGGTATTCCACTGGTTGGATACCGTCGGGTAGATCAGAATCCCAAATCCTATCAAGAATAACAGACCGAAAAGGAAGGTTGAGATTTTTCTTTTCATAGGCATATTCCCTTTCTAGTTCTTGTTCTCTTTTTAAGAGGTCTCATTTTTCTCCTTTTGAAGCTTCTTCTCCTTTAAGTATAACACAAGGATGAAGATTGTGGTAACTGCAAGACCAACAATTACCCATAAAAGATAATTTGTATGAAGACTGATTCCGCTGAGCGGTGTCTTCTCATCGGCAACTTCCTGTTCCACATAAGGTACTCTGTGACCACGGACCAGAAGCCGCTCGGTATTGACTCCGTATGGAGTACAGGTAAGAAGTGTTACAAGATCTTTTCCTTCTTCTACTGCAAGAGAGGAAGTTTCTTCCGGTTTTACTACGGAAATCTTGTCGACTTCATAACTTAATGTTTCGTTTAATACATGAATCAGAAAATGATCGCCTTTTTCCAGCTGATCCAGATCGGTAAAAAGAGACGCACTCGGAAGTCCACGGTGTGCGGAGATAACGGCGTGTGTACTTTTACCGCCGATTGGAAGAGAGCTTCCTTCCAGATGTCCGGCTGCCTGTTTGAGAACATCTTCGTCGGTGGTGTGGTAGATCGGAAGCTTGATGTCAATCTTCGGGATCTCCACGATTCCCATCATCTCGTCACCGGCAATATTCAGAGCATCCATGTAGGACTGGTCTTCTTTGTCACTGGCTGCGGCTACTGCAAATGAATCAGGAAGGATACTTGGAAGTAATGCTTCGTTGTAAGCTTCTGCTTTCTGCAGTTCTGCGTCATAATCAATCTCATGTGCTGCATCCTTTTCGGATACAGTTTGTTCATAACTGCTGATCAGTTGCTTCTGCCTGTAGTTATTCCACTGGTTTGCAACGAATGGATACAGCAGTAAGGACAACCCGGCTAAAAATATGATGCCAATAATAAGTTTGTTTGCTTTGCGTTTCATCCGAACTCTCCTTGCTGTTGTATTATTTTTTAGGAATCCGGGGCGACCTGCCCCGGATTCAATATCTGATTATAAATAATTATTGCAATTATTTGTTGTCTGATTTCTTGCGGCTTGCGAAGAACAGACCAGCTGCTGCGATCATGATAACGCATCCAGCGATTGTGAAGATTGTTGTACCGATACCACCTGTTGATGGAAGAGCGGAAAGCTTGCTATCTTTCATTACGATGTTTTCAGGATTCTCTGCTGTAACTCCAGTAACAGTACCGTTCTCATTAGTAGTTGTGATCATTTTAAATGAAAGATCGTCTGTATTGATGGAATATCCATCTGGTGCTACTACTTCTTTGAAATAGTATGTTCCGACAGTAAGACCTTTTACTGTTGCAGTTCCGTTGTCTGCTGTAGTAATTTTGCCAGCTTCATCTGGAACGGCACCATTTGCACCTTCTTCATACCAGATTCCTGTAAACCAGCCCTCCGCATCAATTCCTGCGTACAGCTTTTTGTCGTCTTTAATTTTATAAACTGCGAACTGAGCACCTTTTAATGTATGTTTTTCTTCTAAATCTTTTTTTGTAATTGTTGCATTACCGTTATAAGTATAAGTCGTTGTACCATTTGAGTCCTGAGTAGAAGTAGCTTTATTGTTAATTGTATTATTTTTTCCTACTAAAGCTGTATAAGTAATAACGACTTCCTGACCTGCATATGTGTTATCATCTGTTACCAGACTGATAAGATTAAGCTCAAAAGCTGTTTTACCATTTAATGTAGCATCGAGTTTTAAATCATCTTTTGAAACGCCATTTAATGTAAAGGTATTAACTGGATTAACGCCTTTAATTGCATTTCCTGTCAGATATAAAGTTGCATTTGTTAATTGGTCGGAAATTTTGAATTCAGTTACTTTACTCTGACCATCAGCATCTTTTGACTGATAAGGAACAACTGTTTTTACTGTATATGTAACCAGTTCGCCAACTTCTGCAGTTGCTTTGTCTACGTCTTTATCAGTATGATAAGTTTCAGCTTTAGCAACAACAGTTTCATCTAATGGAGCAATCAGCTGATTATCATCATATTTGTAAGTTTTAGCGACCATTGTGCTATAAGTTGTTTTATTGGAAGAATCTGTTACAAGTACCAGATAAGCACCTGCCTGTAAACCGTCAAAGCTGACTGTTCCGTTTGAGCTAGTTGCGGTCTTTTTAACTGCGGTATTTGTTACAGTCAAAGCTTTTGTTTTGAGAGCACTTAAAATAGTCTTTGTATTTAAGTTCTCAGGTGTAACTCCTGTACCATTTGTCCAGTCGGCAGCTACCCAGTTATTATCATTTTCATCTAATCGATAAATTTCATAAATATCAACTGTCTGATTTGCATTTGTTGCAAGACCGTTAACTTTGAGTGTAGCACCGTTTTTGGCTGCGAATGATGTCATACTCATTCCGAATACCATTGCCAATGTCAATAACATTGCAAATAATTTTTTCATCTTCTTCATATTGTTGTCTCCTTTTCCTTTTAGGGCTGTGCCCAATTTTTTTATTGTCCCCTCATACGGGAGAATAACTTGTTTTGTGGCTGGGAGCCACTGAAAAGTAAATACGTTTGATTATCTTTCCAGCACCTCCCAGCATTTGTTTTTATATAAGATCCAAACGGCTATGAGCATTAACATCATACCGCCGATCATATACAGGTAAATTCCGGTGCCTCCGGTTGATGGAAGTGAATATAATGGTGTGTTGTTAAAATAGTAAGTACAATTTGTAGAAGTACTATCTTCACCAGTTATTTCTACTTTTGAAACTATAGTTGTTCCAGAGGTCTTTTTAATTGTCCAATGTGTAGGATTTAATGAATATCCTTCAGGTGCTTTAATTTCTTTAAATGTATAGCTATCTGTTACCCATCTGTTGAAAAGAATAAGTTTGGTACACTTTTCATCTTCATACCATTTTACTAAACCGGTATCATCAGAAAGACCGTAATATACATTTTTAGATTTTGTTCCGGTTAATGAGAACTTAGCACCAGCCAGTTTTGGATGTTCGTTTGTAGTAGGATTTACACTTGTACTTTGTTTGTAGATTGCAAATACATTTACTTTGTAAATACCTTCTACAGATGATTGATCAACAATAATCTTTCCACCTTTTGGTACGGTTATTTCTTTTAATACAGAATCGTTGATTGTCTTTTCTTCTGTTTGTGGTGGATCAATTGTTTTTCCAGCATTTGTTAAAATGGTGTTTCTTTCTTCAGGTGTTTTCGGAATAAATGTTACTATTAATGTGTACTGTTCAACTGTATTACCGGTTACTTCTGCTTCATGATCACCAGTTTGACCTTTTTGATCAGGTACAAATTCAAACTTAAATTGTCCAACAATATCATTTGTATTAGGATAGCTGTAATCTTTTTCGATGGAAGTACCAGTTCTTAAAGATTTGATTTCTTCATCAGTTAATTCTGGAATACCAGCATCGCCTAAACTAAGACTTGTTTTACCATCTAATTCGATAACTTTGTAAGCGCCCAACAGTTCTTTAGCAAAATTGTTGGAGGTAATAGTTTCATTCTTGTAGAAAGTAATTTCTTTATTATCGAGAGTATGATTTAACAATTTTACATTTACTGACGGCTGTGGGAATGGTTTTGTATTCGTTGTTTCATCATTAAGGTATATTCCCGAATCAGAACCGTTAGTAGGAATTACATTTCCACCGATAAAATCATCTTTTGCCTGAATCTGGAAGTTTACGTGCCAACCAGGATTTGTTGGATCTTCAGCATTTCTGATTTTGGCAGCATCACCAGTCCAGGTGATGGTTGTTGTTCCGTTAGCATTTTCTGTGATTACAATAGTGTTGTCAGCCTTTGTATAAGTCGTGGTATTTGTTTCGGTATTTTTTACACCGTTTACATTGCCAACTAAAGCAATTCGGCTGGCTTCTGTTAATTTGAATCTTGCATCAATCGTATCTACGATTTTTGTAGGTGTTACGGAATACAAATCACCGATTTTCCCTGCAAGAGCTTGAAAGATTCCGGTAAGTTGTTCTTTATCGCTTGTGGTGAAAGCGTATTGGTTATTACCAGAAGCTTTTGTTGCTATGTAGTCGGACAAAAATGCGGTATCTGTAGTTAAGGTGTCGTGAGTATAACGCCAATTTTTATCTACATGCCCAGTGTTATCATAATAATACGAAGAATCACTATCTCCTCTATGCCAGTAAATTTGAGATTCCGTAGAATCTCTGCCTGTTTTGAAATATCCTACAGTGTAAAGAATCGCATTACCATCATTTTCAGCTTTAATTTTTTCAGCATGATTGCAAGCTTTATTGGCAGACATACAGTTAAACCGTTGGTTGCGATTCTCTTTAGCTGTTCCTGATTCAGGATAATGTCCTGGCATACCATCTGTAAAAAGCAATACATATTTATTAGAATTATGAGCAGCTTTAATTTTTGTGTATGCTTGACTTAATGCGTCTCCCATAGGGGTTCCACCGCTAGTGGTGGTTTTCGTATCGATGAAAGCATTTAATGTATTAACCCCAGCGTCTGTTAATGTACAATAATCCCGTACGGTTGTAGTACCGCTACTGCCTTCATCTCCACTAAACCATACGATAGATACTTCACTTTCAGGAGAACTTTCTTTTAATGTTGAAATAAAGCTTTTAGCGGAATCTTTTACTGCGGTTAAACCGTCAGAACCAAGAGAATCACTTGCATCAAGTACAAGAACTACGCTTGCCTTTTGTGCTGCTACATCAGGATTTCTACCGGTAGTTGCTGCATCCAGATTAATCTGAAAGATACGAGAAGATTCATCTATTATCTCAGCAGTTTTTCCGTTTGTAAGATTCTTTTCAGCTTCTTCCTTTTCTGTACTGTTTGCGATTGAGGTTACGCTTGTTTGAGTACTGTCACCTGTTTTATACATTGTTGCTTCGGAAGCAGTAACATTTACTGTCCAGGTATCTTTTGAAGCAATGTAGCCGTTTGGTGCACTTGTTTCTTTAATAATGTATGTACCGGAGTACAGACCGCCAAAAGTAACTGTTCCGTCTGCACTTGATACAGCAGTATCTTTTACTGCTGTTCCATCAGAAGCATATAATGTAAAGGTTGCTCCTGCTAATGCATTACCGGAAGTAGTTGTCTTCCTAAAGGTTAAAGATTTCGCTGCTTCTTCTGAGTTAATAACTTTACTATTAGGAAGTGTAAACTCCATCTGACAGTTAGAAGCATAAGCACCACGTTCCATATAAAGGATTGTTAAGGTGTGTGTTTTATTTCTTTCATCTTCGCTTAAATTTTTTCTGTCTTCAGGTTCATAATTATCATTTCTAAGGATGGTTTTCCAAAGGTCAACGCTTTTATCTAAAGCAGAGTGGATACCACCGAGATCGATAACTACATTTCCTCCATTTTCCTTCGCGTCTAAAACTGCCCAAAGGTCATCGTCACCTTTAAAGGTATAATTCAAATCTCCGAGATAATCTCCGATTTTAAATTCGATATCATAACGCATACCGAAATAATCATTATGATCATTGTCGTTTGCTGAATCGGGATTATCATTTCTTATAGAATCAAGAGGATAGAAATTAGCACCTTCCGTAGTGTAGCCACGTAAAACGGATTCATTATCCTTTTTCACATCGGTTAATTTATAGGTATCACCGGAACGGGAAAGGCTTAATTTATATCCGCTGAGAACCTGTTTGCCGGGTTTTGTGTCTTTTGTAAAAAATCCAGGTTCGTACATTAGCTGTCCGGAAGAGTTCGTCCCCATGTTCAGAGCGCCGGTGCTGAAGTCAACACCGGTTATGATTCCGGTAGTAGCATTATTATTACCGAATACACTACCATTTACGTAGTTTACATTCCAATCACGTGAATCTTTATCCCAGGTATTGATGTATATATCTGATTCGTTTATCTTTACTGTTGTGTCATATTTGTTATCGTTATATTGATCTTTTATTAATCCACTTGCAAAACGGGTAGTTTTACTGGAGGCTTTATCATAATTGCTTGAATTGTTAATACTTGCATTATTGTTACCTTTGACCTGATAATCAAACATCTGTACAGATTCATCAGAAGTACCAGTTGTAGCGGTATAATATACTCGATAAGTCTGATTGGCAGTGATTACTTCATCACCTGATAATTCATCGCCTACACTACCATCTTTATTGACTTTAACAACTTTCTGAGCGGTGTAATTACTAGGTGAGCTGAGATCTTTGATTTCCTGTCCTTTGTTCAGATGAACCGTAGAATCTCTGTATAATGAAGTTGTTGTATTCTGTAAATAATGCTGAACTGTAATGTCAACGCCACCGTCTTTAGTAGTAGTAATTACATAGGTTGAAAAATGATTTGTAGTCATTGTAACGGTATCTTCAGCAGTAATTCCGGAAATATCATTTGCAGTCTGATTGGATTCATCAACATGATATACTTCTACATTTTCTGCATTTGTAAGATTTTCCTTCACTTCGCCACCTTCGAATTTGACATTTACATCGCCGGTTGGCTGTGTTTCGATACCATCTACAAGAAGCTTGATATCGTAAGCTTTATATGTAGCAATTTTGGTATTTGTTTCATCTTCTTTTTTCTTTAATGCGATTTCTACATCTTTTGTTTTTTCTTCATTTAATTCAGAAGCAGAGATCTCATAATTATTACCTTCCGGGAAAGAAGAACGAGGACCGCTCATTGTAATAGTGGTTCCGTTGATCGTTGTCTGGATTGAAATTTCATCTTCTGCTTTATTTTCTTTAGAAGAATTTTCATCAGGTGTAATAACTGGTTCGTTTTCTGCCGCCGGTTCTTCAGCAGTGACTGCAGGTTCATCAGCTACCGGTTGTTGCTCTTCCGAGGAGGCGTCCAGTGATGTTACCATCGGTTCATCTGCAACAGCTTCCTGTGTTTCAGTCTCAGCTTCAGCCGTTGTTTCAATCTGATTCGTGCTGTCCATATCCTGCTGTTCATCAGCGAATGCTGATGTCGCACTGCTAAGCACAAGTACCATGCAAAGCATGAATGCTATTAAACGTTTCTTTGTATTACTTTTCATGGCGTCCTCCTTCTATTCCTCAATTCTGACTTCATAATTGTTATCAAGTGCTCCGTCTATCAGCTTCAATAATTCAAGGGCACTGCGGAAATGCTGCTCTCGCTGCTCTTCCACCCAAGTAACGCTGCCCTGCCAGGATGAATTCTGGCGGTATCTGACATTGAGAAAAAAAGTCCCTTTTTGTCCACGATTCTCGATGAAATCTTCCGGTGACCGTACTTTATCAAGCCGGTCAATACCTGAAAACTGGATTGAAGTGAAAGAACGTGCGCTGGTGGATGCCTGTGGAAATTCGAGTTTGTCGAAAAAATCATCGGCTAATTCGATCAGCTGAAGGATATTGGTGAATTTCCAGGGCTCTTTGCTGTAGCAGTGATAAATGCGACCGGACAGCTCTTCATCATTAATATTATCAATACACATGTTAATAAAATTTGGTGCATACCAACTGATTTGATAGTTCTGTTCCATAAATTATCCCCATTTCTGCCCTGCTGCGAAGATAACATGATTGCAGCTTACCAGGTTTTATTCTCAGTATTGAACTGAATCGGTGAATCTTGCCGGTCTACTTCGGCTACAGAGGACACGAAGTAGTCCAGGTATTGCTTCCAGCTTTTATGCTCTCTGGAGAAGTATCTCTGGATTCTGTCGAAAATCATGCTGCAGTTCTCTTTATTCGTACCAACGAGAAGTATCAGAAACTGTGATGGGCTGTATTTGGTAAAGGAGTCTCCTTTACGTAGACACTGCTGGATCGTATTCAGAAGCTCACCTGAAAGAGCTTCAAGCTTGTCCGGCTTGTCCATCGGCATTCCTTTTCCGTTGGTGATGCTACATAACATTAAGTATACGGACTGTCCGTTCTTCTCAATGATTCGGGAAACGAGACGGTAACTGTCACGGAAACTTGGCAGGCTGCAGTAAAAAGCACCGCCGCGTACATCGTCATCTTTCAGACGTTCCTTGATGTCGCCGAGTTCCTGTGGTTTGTAGTTAAGGCGGCTGCTCATCTGCTCGAACTGCTGCATCATATGTTCAGAAGGGCGGATTCCAAGCTCTTCGAAAAATAATTTGGCAGTGTTCTCATATTCCTGTACAGCATCCTTATAGCGGTTCAATGCCATATAGCAGTCGATGCGGACGGATTGCCATTCATCGAACGGATATAACTGGCATGCCGGCTCACAGAAACGAAGCGCCTCTTCATAATCTCCGCGTTCGATCAGAAGCTTACAGAGCTCCTGAAGGGATTCGGAATAAATATTCTTATAGTGGACGCTTTCAACAAGGACCCATTCATCTCCCGAGAGTTCCGGAAGAAATTCTCCACTGTACATCAGACAGATCTTCTTAAGAAGTGCCAGCTTTTTTACCTTATCGGTACACGCCTGCACGTCTTTTGACAGAATCACAAACTGATGTGCATCAACTTCGGTCGGCATCGGAGCATCCCATCGGTAAATACCTTTTTTGATGTTGATATAATTATGGCTCGGAAGTCCGGCATCTACGATGATCTTTTTAAGACGGTGTGCGGTTACCCGAAGGTTGTTGGCAGCATCGGCAAGTTCTTCTCTTCCGTACAGTTCATCAAGAAGCTTATCTCTGGAGATACCGGTATCGCCATGGTAGAGTAATATCTGCAACAATTTCATTGCTTTTGTCGTTGTGTTGCGTCCGAATGATACGGGAATCTCTCCGTAGCTTGCTGAGAATCCTCCGAATAAACGAACCTTTAAGACAGGTAAATGATCACTCATAAATTAACCCCCAATTTTACTATTGTGATGGTTTATAACTGATTTCTATTGTAATGGTCTTTAATTTTTTTGTCAAATAAATTAAAGCATTTTAGACCAAATAACTTCTTTTAATATTTTTGTTATGCTATAATTTTTCTAGTTGAGTTTTTGGGACTGTTTCACTGTGGAAAAGAAAGGAGGAATTCTGTGCGGCAGAACGATTTATATGAACAAAAAAGACGCTGGCAGAGGATTTTTCTTTTCTTTTTTCTGCTATTTCTGACAGGTGTACTGATACCTGGCGGATGTGCATCGGAGGGAAAAAAAAGCCAGTCCGGGAAAAAGGGGGATCCGAGAGATCCGTCGGCGCAGGTGCTTCAGACGGAGGCTTCCGGTGAAGTGACATATGGAAATGACCTGGTTGTACTGGATGCATCCCATACGGCGGATGGCTATGTGATGATCTGTTATAATGGAAGTAATGAAAAAGTCAAGCTCCAGGTGACATCACCGGATGGCACAGAGTATACCTATCCGGTTACGGTTGTTGGTGATTATGCGGTTTATCCGCTTCCGGGCGGGAATGGTTCTTATAAGGTAACACTTCTGGAGAGTGTGTCTGTAGAGGACAATCTGTATGCGGTAAGCTTTACCCAGGATCTGGACGTACAGATCACAGATGAATTTGCCCCGTTTCTGCATCCGAATTATTATGTGAATTTCACGGCAGATTCCAAGTGTGTAAAAAAGGGTGAGAGTCTTGCAGGAAAGGACTGCTATTCTGATCTGGATGTGGTAACGCAGATTTATAATTTTGTAATTAAAAATATTTCCTATGATAAAAAGAAAGCGGAGAATGTTCCGTATGGGTACACACCGAACCCGGACGAGACACTGGATACCGGGAAAGGAATCTGTTTTGATTATGCGGCGCTGATGTCGGCAATGCTCCGGTCGCAGCGGATCCCGACGAAGCTGGAGGTTGGCTATTCCGGTGATGTGTATCATGCATGGATCAGCTGTTATGTTGATGAGATTGGCTGGGTGGATAACATCATTGAATTTGACGGAAAGAACTGGTCGATCATGGATCCGACACTTGCTGCAAACAACAGTGCTTCGGATGTGAAGAAGTATGTGGGAAATGGAAAGAATTATGTCACAAAGTATACCTATTAGATAAAAGGAAGCTGGATAAGAAGAATGTGGCAGTAATGTGAAAAGGAGGATGGCATATATGGAAAAGCGGACACAGCAGGGGAAGCTTACGAATCTGGAAATTGCTTCGTTCTGCAGTGAAATGGCAATGATCCTGAAGTCTGGGATTTCTTCCCTGGAGGGAGTTGATCTTCTCCGGGAGGATGCGCAGACGAAGGCAGAAAAAGAGCTGCTGAATGAGATTTATCAGTCAGTGATGGATACGGGCAGGCTGGATCAGGCGCTGGAAGAGACGAAAGTATTTCCAGAGTATCTGATCCGTATGACGCAGATCGGAGAAGAGACAGGAACTTTAGATGAAGTAATGGAATCTCTGGCGGAGCATTATGACCGAGAGGAAGCAATCAGGAGAAGTGTCCGGAGTGCCATCTCCTACCCTCTTCTGATGATCGGGATGATGCTGGTGATCATTATCATTTTGATGACAAAGGTTATGCCGGTATTTGATCAGGTGTTCCGCCAGTTTGGTCAGGAAATGACCGGATTTTCAAGAGGGATCCTGCTTGCAGGCAATGCTCTTTCCAGATATTCGGCGGTGCTTGCGGTACTTTTGGCGGTGATCGTCTGTGCAGGTATTTATTTTACAAAGACAGAGAGCGGCAGAAAGAAACTGTATCACATCGGATCCGGGTTTGCATTTTCAAGGGAGCTGAAGGATAAGCTGTCGGCATGCCGGTTTGCCGGAGGAATGTCACTGGCACTGAAAAGCGGACTGACGCCGGAACAGGGAATGGAATTTTCAGAGAACCTGATCGAGGATGATGATTTCCGGAAGAAAGTAGCAGAATGCAAAGCGGATATGGAAAATGGAACGGATATCGCAGAGGCACTGGTGAAAGCCGGAATCTTCACAGGTGTTTATGCGCGGATGACATCCATTGCCGGGAAAGCCGGAATGATGGATGAGATGATGGGAAGGATTGCCGATGAGTGTGAGGAGGAAGTGGATGAAAAGCTTTCTTCTATGATCGCAGTTCTGGAACCGACGCTGGTGATCATCCTGTCGGTGATCGTCGGAACGATCCTTCTGTCGGTTATGCTTCCGCTTCTTGGAATTATGTCAGGACTTTAGGAGGCGTATGCTATGTGGAGAAAAGAACGGGAACGGTTTTATCACGGAAAACGGCAGCGCCCACTTCGGAATTTCTGTCTGTCCCTTCTGCTGTTTGTATGTATCTGCAGTGCTTTTTTCAGTGGATTTGAAAGGCTTTCGGACACGACAAGACGCAGACAGAAGGAAAGTCTGGAAAATGCACTCTGGCGTGGTGTGACGCAGTACTATGCGCTGGAAGGACACTATCCGGAGACGCTTGATGATCTGACGGAAAACTGTGGGATCCAGTATGACAAGAAGCAGTTTTTTATTGATTATCAGATTGCCGGTGCCAATATTCTTCCGGACATTACGGTGATCGAACGATAGGAGGAAATAGACATGAAGCGTAGAAATGAAAAAAAGCATGTGATTGATTTTCTTTTTCCTCTTGCAGTCTTTTTCGTGCTGGCGGCATCATCGGTCGCCATTGTGGTTCTTGCATCGGGATTTTACAGCCGGCAGGTGAAGGCCTCGTCGGATTCCTATTCGGGACGGACGGCACTTGCCTATGTGACGGAGAAAATGCACCAGAATGATGAAAATGGTGCGATAGCAGATGGAACTTTCGATGGGGAAAATGCTCTCGTGATCCGGCAGCGTTATGATGAGAAGGATTATGTGACATATCTGTATGCGTATGATGGATACTTAAGAGAGCTTTTTATCCGGGATGGAACGGAAGCAAAGGCATCCGATGGACGGAAGATCCTGGCAACAAAGGACTTCGAGGCTAAGGAAACTTCAGATGGGATTTTTCATCTGTATTGTGAAAATGAAGACGGGAAAAAGACAGATACATTTGTCAGTGTGAAGAGCGCTGCAAGATAGATTGGAGAAGATTTATGGAACGGACACCGGCAAAGCGTTCCAGCCTGTTTTTGCTGGAACTGATGATTGCAATTTTATTTTTCTGCCTTGCTTCTGCGGTGTGTGTGCAGATTTTTGTGAAGGCGCACACGACCAGCCGCGGGACACAGGAACTGAATACGGCGCTTGAGAAGGTTTCCGGGTATACAGAGCTTTTTCTTGCGGATGCGCTGACGGAGGACACGGAGGTTTTCTATGACGCAGACTGGCAGGAATGCAGTAAGGATGAGGCTTCGTATGAGATCGTGATCCGGGTGGAGCCGGATGGAAAGCTTTTGCATGGAACATTTACGGTGCAGCGCCTGTCCGGAGAACAGCCGGAAGAAATCTATTCGGTGGAAACAGACCGGATGACAGGCACGGAAAGGGAGTGACGGGATGAAGAAAAAGAAACGGGGATCGTACCCGGGGATTCAGATCGGAACGTCGTACCTGCTTGTGATCTTTGTAATCCTGTGTCTGGTGACATTTGCCACACTCTCACTGTCAAGTGCGAAAAGGGATCAGAGTTATAGTCAGCAGCTTGCCGGCCGGGAAACGGCGTATTGTGAGGCAAATGCAAAAGCGGCGCAGATCATGGCGCAGATCGATGCTGCATTTGCAAAAGAGGATCCTGTATTTGCAATTCGGCAGATTGAGGGCGTGACAGCTGAAGAAGACGGAGCGAATCTGGATATTTCCTATGTGGTTCCGGTCACGGACAGTCAGAATCTGGAAGTCGAGATCCTGGCAGATCCGGTAAAGGGAACGCAGAAGGTTGTAAAATGGAAAGAGTCAGCATCTGAGAAATGGGAAGAAAAGTCAACACTTCCGGTCCTTGGAAGTGACTGACGCGAAAGGAGTTTGAGCTATGGATATCATTGTACTGCTTCAGCAGGCAGTTTTAAATCATGCATCGGATATATTTGTTGTAGCAGGTCTTCCGGTTTCTTATCGGGCAAATGGAAGAATCTGCAGGGAGAAGGAAGAAAAGCTGATGCCGCCGCAGACGAAAGAATGCGTTGAGGAATTATATAAGCTGGCAGGAGGACGGGACATCCGGGTTCTTGAAGAAAAAGGAGATGATGATTTTTCTTTTGCTGTTCCGGGACTTTCGAGATTCCGTGTCAGTGCGTACAAACAGAGGGGGGCGCTCTCAGCCGTTATCCGTGTGATCACATTTGAACTGCCGGAGCCGGATGAGATCGGGATTCCGGACCCTGTGATGAGCTTTTATAACCTGTCAAAAGGTCTGGTGCTTGTGACGGGCCCGGCGGGAAGTGGAAAATCTACTACGCTTGCCTGTCTGGTGGATAAGATCAATCATTCAATGGAAAAGCATATCATTACGCTGGAAGATCCGATTGAGTATCTGCACCGGCATGATAAAAGTATTGTAAGCCAGAGAGAGATCAATGTGGATACGGAAAGCTATGTCAATGCGCTACGTGCTTCGCTCCGGCAGAGCCCGGATGTGATCCTGCTTGGTGAAATGCGTGATTATGAGACGATCGATGTGGCAATGACAGCAGCGGAAACCGGGCATCTGGTATTTTCTACCCTGCATACGATCGGAGCAGCAAATACGGTTGACCGTATCATTGATGTATTTCCGGCAAACCAGCAGAGGCAGATTGCAGTTCAGCTGTCCATGGTATTGCAGGCTGTAATTTCACAGCAGCTTGTGCCGACAGTGGATGGAAAACAGGTCCCGGTATTTGAGATCATGACGATCACTCCGGCGATCCGCAATATGATCCGCGACAATAAGGTTCCGCAGATTGATGGAGTCGTGTATTCGTCTAATAAAGAAGAAATGCATTCGATGGATTTTGGTCTTCTGAATCTGTATAAAGATGGGAGGATCACGGCGGAGACGGCTCTCTCCTATGCATCAAATCCGGAAATGCTGAAGAAAAAGTTATAGAAAAACATAACAGGAAGGGACTGCGGTGAAGCAGTCTCTTCCTGTTTATCGTCAGTGTTTTAAGATTTAGTCAAGGGCTGCAATTGCTTCGATCACGATATCATACTGTTTTTTGACATCGGCGATCAAACCGTCAAGGTTGTCGTATTCCTGGCTGCGGAGCTTTTCGGTCAGAGCACTGCTGACATTGTAAAGTGCAGTAAATCCAAGGTTTACGGAAACACCTTTTAAGGTATGCATTGCACGAAATGCGGTTTCGTAGTCCTTTTTAGCCCAGGATTCTTCAAATAAAGCCATATTGTTGTCCTGCGGAAATTTGAGGACAAATTTGCGTACCATATTTTCATTCATAAACCGGTGAAGAATATCATTATAATCGCCACCAATTTTTACATAACATTCTTGAAGTGTCATTGTCTACAGTCCTTTCTGAACTTTTTTATCTTTGTGAAATTCGTATATTTTTGCCCCCAACATTTTAACATGATTGTAGCATGACGCGTTACGCTTTACAAGATATTTCGTATTATGCATTGTCATGGTAATGAAAAAGGCTTATTTATTCGAAGAAATTGCATCATTTAACTGATCGTACCATTCTTTAGTCTGTGCTTCGTTGCTGCTGTTCAGAAAAATGGTGGTATCTGTTGTCTTTATCTGAAGAACCGGAGGATGTTCAATCCAGATATACATCTGGCAATGTCCGGTTTTGCTGCCACGGAAATTACCGAGAAGTTTGCTGTTATCTTCGGAGCCATCAGACCGGTAGAATTTTTCATCCGGCAGATTGTCCAGAAGAGTTACTGATTCCACATCGGCAAGAGCAAAGGTTGCTGTTTTGTAGCCGGATGTAATAGAATACTGGGCAGCATTTTCCGTCAGGCGGATCGGTGTAAAATCGATCCGGATACAGAGGATACACATCCAGAGGAGAAGAAGCCCGGTGCCGACGAGCATTCCTCCGGTGACATATTTTGCAGAAGGGTGTCCGTAGTTCAGAGAATAATTCATGCTGTTCACACGGTCCTGTACAAAATACCGTTTGTCATTTGGATTGTTGTACCAGCCTTTCCGCCAGTAATAGTCATCATCAATATAAAATGGTGTGCTGTCCTGGGAGAGAATCCGCTCTTTTTCCTTACGCAGCCAGAAAAACATGATCAATATGATGGCAGCCGGTATCAGTTCGAGGAAAATGTAGATGCCCATTCCAACTCCGCCAATCCAGTTGCTGGATGCAATATCCCGGATGATCCCGAGATAGGCGCCGGTATTGCAAATGTTGGAGACAAAAAGGAATATGGTGTATAAACGCTTTTCCAGTGCATTGATCTGCAGGTTGATCTGTGAATTTTCACTGTAAATTTTGTTTGGCATATGGGCGAATAAATAGCCGGTACCCATGTAAGCTGCCGCGACAAGAATTGTGCAGAGAAGCATGACTCTTCCATCACTTTCGGTCAGCAGATAAGTACGGACCTGCGGGAAAAACAGAGGGATCAGAATCACTGCAGCCGGGATCAGATGCAGCTTTGCCGGCAGTATCTTTTTCGCAATTTGTGAGGAAGTGCGGGTATCCACTGCAGCGGACACATCTGCATTTGCTGAGCTGATCCATCCATTTTTCTGCTTAATGTCGTATACTTTCTGGTGATAATGATAGACACGGAGGATGGTAAGAAGGCAGAATTCTACGAACCACAGTGTCCATACGGTAATAAAAATAGAAAAGTAAGTAAAGCAAAGCAGGCATACCGCAATTCCTGCAAGCATGTTCCACAAATAAAACTGGCGGTTGCGCTTTTTATAAAGCTGGAGAAGCTCTTTTACGTCGGGATGTTCAAGTTCAGATTTAGGAATATGGACTCCCATCAGCATTCCTTCCCGGTATTTTGCAATATTTCCATAGACTCCGGCAAAGATGCCGACCATGGAAATGTCTGTAATTAAAAATATAATCAGCATCATCATTTCGCTGTTACCTCCATTTCGTTAAATGCTCTCTGGCAGAATTCCAGGAAGTCGGTCAAAGTCATGCCGTGGAATTTTGCTTCTGCGCTTAAAAGTTCCAGTTCATCTGCTAGCTTTTCGTCAAAGCGGTTATCTTGTGGAGCAGAGGAAGTGGGATAACAGATGGTTGTTCCCTTACGGCGGTCTGTCTCGAGGAAGCCTTCTGTTTTCAAAAGCTGGTAAGCTTTGCTGACGGTCATGGTGTTGATACCGAGATCGGTTGCCATCTGGCGGACGGTCGGAAGCGATTCCCCCGGCTCAAATTCCCCTCGCCCGATCCCTTTGACAATCTCGTTGCGCAGCTGAAGGTAGATCGGGACTTCGGACTGCATGTTGATCTTGAGGATCATATATCGGCATCTCCTTTCTGTGAGATTTGATTGTATTATACCACATAATACAAATAATACAATAGGAGGATGAAAAAAACAGGAAAATGATGTACACGCTTTCAAGGTGCAAATAAATCTTAGAATTTGTTTTCCTGAAAGCGCATATGTCAGTTCATTGATTTCGTGAACTAAGAAGGTTAAGATAACCGATTGCCTGTATGTGAGTTAATAAACTTCTGCATATAAGTCCGAATTTTTTCCATTTGCTTTTTTGTAGAAGGATTGCTATATGGAATCCTGTCAATAATGCGGTTTAAGTAGTCATTTTCCGCTATGATATCAAAGCTTTCTTTGAAGTTAATGTCAAAGAAATAGACGATATAAGATACCCAGTAATCCATCTGTGTGACGCGGTCTGCGGAAAGGATACATTTATTTTCAAACACTGTTTCGTATACCTTTTGGGTTATATTCTGCGTACCGAGTTCTTCTTCAGAAACGTTAATAAAGGTGCTTGTGGAGTCTACGAGCTTTACCCGGCAGTTGTCCAGCTTGTCCTCATCACGGATCAGTTTTGCGTGTAAAAGTGTCTGCGGATCTGAGATCTCAGGGAGTTCATAATCGCTGTGGTGGGCGATTGCAGTGTAAATGATGGAGTCCCATTTGTCATCCGGAAGAAAGCGGCGGATCATGCCTTCATCAAAAAGCACCTTTACACCGTAAGCAGCGTGATCCATTGTGCCAGGCTCAAAGCTGTCGTAGCGCTTTAACTGCTCAAAACGCCCGATGTCGTGAAGGAGTGCAATCAGCCTTGCAAGGTCGGTGTCTTCGGCTGAAAGATGCATCCTTCCGGCAAGCTCTTCTGCCTGTTTTACAACGCCGTAGGTGTGGATGATTTTTAATTTTATGCGGTCATTTTCGCGGTCGTATCCGTTAAGGTAAGATTCAAATTCTTGTTGTGCGAGTTGGTAGTACATGAAGTTAAACCTCCTGGAAATATATGGTTAGTGATTAAAAGATTTATGAATATGATAACACAAATTTTATTATTTTTTAATTGCTTCTGCCAAGAGAAACCAGTATTATTTGAAATAAGGCGAATGTAGAAAATTAAATCATATATAGATATGAGTGTATTTATTGTAGATAAAATTTTATATCTACACGAAACATGAGTTATGACGAATTTACTTATTAACCTTTTTCGATTATAATGGAGGCAGAAATGAGAAAACAAAAGAAAAAGATTCGTCATAACAAACAAACTCATAACCGGCAATATAAAGACCGATTATGGAGAATGATCTTTAATAACAAAGAAGATCTGTTGCAGCTTTATAATGCAATCAATCACACAGACTATCAGAATCCTGATGATCTGGAAGTAAACACATTAGAAGATGTCCTTTATCTATCTATGAAAAATGATGTATCCTTTCTGGTGGGTGGTACAATGAATCTGTATGAACATCAAAGTACCTTTAATCCCAATATGCCACTACGTGGCGTGTTCTATTTCGGAAGGCTATATCAGGGATATGTAGCAAAGAATGATCTGGATATATACGGAGAAAAAAGACTACGGCTCCCGATACCGAAGTACATTGTTTTTTATAATGGAACAAAGGATGAACCAGATTCAATGGAATTAAAGTTGTCTGATTGTTTTGAAGCGACAGATGATGAAAAATCGTGTCTGGAATGTACAGCGATTATGCTGAATATCAATTATGGTCACAATCAGGAGCTGATGCATCAGTGCAGACGGCTTGAGGAGTATGCAATATTTGTGCGATGTGTCAGGGAATATATGCAGTTGGAAGATACAATGGAAGATGCGGTTTCTAAAGCAATGGATGCCTGTATCAGGCAGAATGTGTTGACGGATTTTTTGAAGAAACATCGAGCGGAGGTGTTGGAAATGATTTTGACAACATATAATAAAAAATTGCATGAGAAGACGTTGAGAAGAGAAGGGCGTGATGAAGGGATACAAAATATCAATCGACTGAACGGATATCTGTTAGCAGATAAAAGATACAGTGATTTAGAACGCTCAACAAAAGATACCGAGTATCAGGAAAAACTCCTGAAAGAATATGGAATAGAGTAAAATAAGAATCCCGTGTCAGATGTCAGGAGAAACTGTAAGTTACTTTCTCCTGCGCCGGACACGGGAATTTTCTTTTTTATAATTGCGGATTTCTTCTGCAATCTGTGTATAGTCCCGCTCAAAAAGCTCCTTTTATTTATGAATGAAAAATAGATTCTACTTTTTTCTGGTAGTCGTATAATTTGTCAATGTAGACATGAATGATTGTCTGACAGCAATTTGTAACGATCGTACCATCGTAATCATGTGCCAGTGAATTTTTAAAGGATTCAAATCTTTTTGTAAATTTCTCGTCCATATTTTCTTATATCCTCCAATAATAACTGATTTCCACATTCATCAAGATTGACAAGGTCTATTGTGTATAAAGTGGGTAAATTATCAAGCTCTTCCCGTAGATTTTCTGTATCTGGAATACCGGATACGGCGATGTCAATATCACTTCGTTCTGTCGCAGTCCCTTTGGCACGGGAACCAAAAAGAATAACGGTAGAAGCAGAATATTTTTTTGCCAGATTTATAATTTCTTCTAAAATACTATTGATTGTCATAAAAATGCCTCTCTATTCAGATATCCTAATAAATTCATAAGCGATCCGCGGAGTCCCGTCACTGACGTAAATAATCCCACATTCTTCAAATCCATTCTGCTTAAAGCAAGCCTGCATTGGTTGATTATCCTTGTGGGTATCTACACGCAGATGTGAGATTTGTGTCTTGCAAAAATCAAAGCAAGCCCGTGCAATCCCTTTGGTTGTTCCGTCAGATGCAAGGCGGTGAACGGTTCCGTATGGAGCCTCGGAACGCCAGCTTCCATTTTCAATGAGTTGATAGTTCGGCTC
>ERZ860668.512-NODE-512-length-30311-cov-10.508792_pt1 | contig 30311 bp, 19 predicted proteins | sample MGYA00510062_ERZ860668 | MGnify/ENA primary metagenome ERZ860668 (study PRJEB30046, sample SAMN00715258) | human gut metagenome | study: EMG produced TPA metagenomics assembly of the A metagenome-wide association study of gut microbiota in type 2...
ATAAAGTGATGGACAACCTTGAACATATCCTTGCCATCGAACTGATGAATGCTGCACAAGGCATCGACTTCCGTCGTCCGCTGAAAACTTCTCCCGTTCTTGAACGTTTCCTTCATGTCTATCGGAAAGAAGTGCCTTTTGTGAAAGATGATATCGTGATGTACAAGGAGATACATAAAACAGTCGCCTTCCTGAAGAGGACACAAATTGACTATTGACCATAAACCAACCCTTTTTCGCTTTTCGTTAATAATGGTGACTGTTGTTGCCGGGTAAGTGTTGATTCTATCGACATTTATCCGGCATTGGTCGATTATAATCCCTCTGCCGGCGATAAAACTTTACTTCGTATTCCCCTCATTCCTACCTTTGCCCTATGTTTGTTCCGTATTTCCTATTAACACTTGTTTTCATTTTACTCTATTGAATGATAATAATTCCCAAATGCATTATAAATAGAAGGAAACTTGATTTGTTAATTGAGTTTTCTATATATCTTTGTTCCGTTTTTCCTTTGGAAATGAAAAGAAAACGAAAACTGCATTTTAATAAAATAGAAAAACGGATGATGGCAGAGCATGGAAAAGACGCTTCCCAACGGGTAGAGTTAAGAGAACGGATCATAACGGCAGCAACAGAAGCTTTTACTTCAAAAGGCATCAAGAGTATTACGATGGACGACATTGCAGCAGCATTAGGAATATCCAAACGTACCCTCTATGAAGTCTTTTCGGATAAAGAATCGTTGTTGAAAGAATGTATACTGAAGGCACAGGCCGACAGAGATAAGTACTTACAGAAAATCTTTGAACAGTCGCATAATGTGTTAGAGGTAATACTTGCAGTCTTTCAGAAAAGTATTGAGGTGTTCCATCAGACGAATAAACGCTTTTTTGAAGACATCAAGAAATATCCGAAGGTATATGAGATGATGAAGAACCGGCAGGACAGCGATTCGCAGAAAACGATGTCCTTCTTCAAGACGGGAGTAGAGCAGGGCATCTTTCGTCCGGATGTGAACTTCGCTATCGTTAATTTGCTGGTACGAGAGCAGTTTGACGTACTTCTGAATACGGATATCTGCAATGAATATCCTTTTATTGAAGTGTACGAATCCATCATGTTTACTTATATACGCGGCATCTCCACCGAAAAAGGAGCAAAGGTACTGGAAGACTTTATACAAGAATATCGTAAGAACCGCATCGCAGATTAGAGCAAAAGTGAGGTTTTATTGACAAACAAGTAAGATTAAATTAGAAATTCAGTTTATGAACAAGATGAAAAGATTGGCAGGTAAGAAGATTCTTCTGGTAGCTGTGGCACTCTGTGCATTTGGTTTTGCAAAGGCGCAGGACACACAGGCGGAGAAGAATATACTAACCTTAACCTTAGACAAAGCCCTGGAAATTGCATTGGATGAGAATCCGACAATAAAAGTGGCAGAAGAAGAAGTTGCATTAAAGAAAGTTGCCAGTAAAGAAGCCTGGCAAAGTCTGTTGCCGGAGGCTAGTATTGCCGGTTCAGTAGACCATACCATTAAAGCGGCTGAAATGAAATTGAACGATAACGTGTTCAAGATGGGGCAAGACGGTTCGAACACCGTTAATGCGGGGTTGAGTATTAATCTGCCACTCTTTGTGCCGGGCGTTTATCGTGCCATGTCGATGACAAAGACGGATATTGAACTGGCAGTAGAGAAGTCACGCGCTTCCAAACTGGATCTCGTGAATCAGGTGAGCAAGGCTTATTATCAGTTGATGCTTGCGCAGGACAGCTATGAAGTGCTTCAAGGCAGTTATAAACTGGCAGAAGATAACTACAATGTAGTGAATGCCAAATATCAGCAGGGAACCGTGAGCGAATATGACAAGATCAGTGCGGAGGTGCAGATGCGCAGTATTAAACCGAACTTGATTTCGGCAGCTAATGCGGTGACTTTGGCTAAGTTGCAGTTGAAAGTCCTGATGGGGATCACAGCCGATGTGGAGATAAAGATTAACGATAGTCTGACCAACTATGAGACGGCCATGTTTGCCAACCAGTTGAGAGAAGAAAATGTAAATCTGGACAACAATACCACCATGAAGCAGTTGGACTTGAACATGAAGTTGCTTGAAAAGAACGTAAAGTCTTTAAAGACAAACTTTATGCCGACTCTTTCAATGAGTTTCTCCTACCAATATCAATCACTGTATAATCCGAATATCAATTTTTTCAATTACAACTGGAGCAACAGTTCCAGCCTGATGTTCAATCTTAGTATACCTTTATATAAGGCAAGTAACTTTACGAAAGTGAAATCCGCCCGTATACAGATGCGCCAGCTCGATTGGAACCGTATCGATACGGAAAGACAATTGAATATGCAGATTGTCAGTTGTCGCAATAACATGAGTGCCAGCACAGAGCAGGTAGTCAGCAACAAGGAAAATGTGATGCAGGCAAAGAAAGCGGTAGTGATTGCCGAAAAACGTTATGATGTAGGTAAGGGCACGGTGCTCGAACTGAACAGTTCTCAAGTGTCGCTGACACAGGCGCAACTCACCTATAATCAGTCCATATACGATTACCTGGTTGCTAAGGCAGACCTCGATCAGGTTCTGGGAAAAGAATAAAGATAGACAACTAAAAAATTACAATTAAGGAATATGAAAAGAAGTATCCAATTGGTAGCCCTGCTGTTAACTGTGTTTATGGGCTCATGTACAGGTGGAAAAGACAAAGCGGCTGCGGAACATGTGGACGCGAAGCCCATTGTGAAACTGGCAGACGTAAAAGCCCGTCCCGTAGATCAAATACAAGATTACACAGCAACGGTGGAAGCCGAAGTAAAGAATAATATAGCTCCTTCGTCTCCCGTACGTATTGACCAGATTTTTGTGGAAGTGGGCGACCGCGTATCCAAAGGCCAGAAACTTGTGCAGATGGATGCAGCCAACCTGAAACAGACGAAGCTGCAACTAGATAATCAGGAAATTGAATTCAACCGTATCGACGAATTATATAAAGTGGGCGGTGCGTCCAAATCAGAGTGGGATGCTTCGAAGATGCAACTCGATGTGAAGCAAACCGCTTATAAGAATCTGCTGGAGAATACCTCTTTGCAAAGCCCTATCAATGGTGTGGTCACTGCACGCAACTATGATAATGGCGATATGTACAGCGGTGGAGAGCCCGTACTTGTAGTAGAACAGATCACTCCGGTGAAACTCCTGATTAACGTGTCCGAAACTTACTTCACGAAAGTGAAAAAAGGTACTCCTGTCGATGTGAAACTCGATGTATATGGCGATGAAGTATTTACAGGAACCATCAATCTGATTTACCCTACCATAGATGCCACTACCCGTACATTCCAGGTAGAGATCAGACTGGATAATAAAGACCAGCGTGTGCGTCCGGGAATGTTTGCCCGTGCGACATTGAACTTCGGTACAGCAGAAAACGTAGTTGTTCCCGATTTGGCAATCGTTAAGCAGGCAGGTTCCGGCGACCGTTATGTATTCGTTTATAAAGACGGTAAAGTATCTTATAATAAGGTCGAACTGGGTAGACGCATGGGTACGGAGTATGAGTTGAAATCCGGTGTACCGGATAACTCACAGGTGGTAGTTGCCGGACAGTCACGTTTGGTGAACGGTATGGAAGTAGAGGTGGAAGCCTCTTCCCAGCCTTCTTCCAAATAAGAGGTGTTCAGTACCTTTCGCCCGATGCATTTATTAATTAACCTGATTTCAAAACGATCTTCCGGCTCCCTCTTTTGGGGAGAGGAGCAGGGAGAGGCTTTTAAATAAAATAACATGAGTTTATACGAAGGTGCGGTTAAGAAACCGATTATGACCTCCCTCTGCTTCCTGGCAGTGGTGATTTTTGGTCTTTTCTCTTTGTCCAAGTTACCTATCGACTTGTATCCGGACATTGACACGAATACAATCATGGTAATGACCGCTTATCCCGGAGCAAGTGCTTCGGATATAGAAAATAATGTGACTCGCCCGCTCGAAAATACGTTGAACGCGGTGAGCAACTTGAAACATATCACCTCCCGTTCTTCCGAGAATATGTCATTGATTACATTGGAGTTCGAGTTTGGTAACGATATTGACGTTCTGACCAATGATGTGCGTGATAAACTCGACATGGTAAGTTCGCAGCTTCCCGATGATGTCGAGAATCCGATCATCTTCAAATTTAGTACGGACATGATTCCGATCGTGCTGCTTTCCGTACAGGCCAATGAAAGTCAGTCAGCGCTTTATAAGATATTGGACGATCGTGTGGTAAACCCGCTGGCGCGTATTCCGGGAGTCGGAACCGTGTCTATCAGTGGTGCGCCGCAACGTGAGATTCAGGTCTATTGCGACCCCAATAAACTGGAAGCCTATCACCTGACTATCGAAACAATCAGTTCCATTATCGGTGCCGAGAACAAGAACATTCCCGGTGGTAACTTCGATATCGGTAGTGAAACATACGCGTTGCGTGTAGAAGGTGAGTTCGATGATTCCCGACAGTTGGCAGATGTAGTGGTAGGTACGCATAATGGGGCAAATGTCTTTTTGCGTGATGTAGCCCGAATCGTCGATACTGTGGAAGAACGTGCACAGGAAACCTATAACAATGGTGTGCAAGGTGCGATGATTGTTGTTCAGAAACAGTCGGGAGCTAATTCGGTAGAAATCTCCAAGAAAGTGGCCGACGCATTGCCGAGGCTTCAGAAGAACCTGCCGAGTGACGTGAAGATTGGTGTCATTGTCGATACCTCCGACAACATTTTGAACACCATCGACAGTTTGACGGAAACTGTTGTTTATGCCTTGCTCTTCGTTGTCATCGTCGTGTTCCTTTTCTTGGGACGTTGGCGCGCAACATTGATTATCTGTATCACCATTCCGCTTTCGTTGATTGCCTCGTTCATTTACCTGGCTGTTAGTGGAAATACGATTAATATTATTTCGCTTTCATCACTTTCTATTGCTATCGGTATGGTGGTGGATGATGCGATTGTGGTACTTGAAAACGTAACGACCCATATCGAGCGTGGCTCCGATCCGAAACAGGCAGCCGTGCACGGAACAAATGAGGTGGCAATTTCTGTAGTCGCTTCTACGCTGACTATGATTGCCGTGTTCTTCCCGTTGACAATGGTAAGCGGTATGTCCGGTGTACTTTTCAAACAGTTGGGTTGGATGATGTGTGCCATCATGTTTATTTCTACGGTCGCTGCACTATCTTTGACTCCGATGCTCTGTTCCCAGTTGCTTCGCTTGCAGAAGAAACCGTCGAAGATGTTCAAGCTCTTCTTTACTCCGATAGAGAAAGCACTCGACGGGCTCGATACCTGGTATGCGAAGATGCTGAACTGGGCTGTACGTCATCGTCCGATTGTTATTGTGGGATGTATTGCTTTCTTCATTGTCAGTTTGCTGTGCGCAAAGGGCATCGGTACAGAGTTCTTCCCGGCACAGGATAACGCCCGTATTGCCGTGAAGTTGGAGCTGCCGATCGGTACACGAAAAGAGATAGCGCAGGAACTTTCAGAGAAGTTGACTAACCAATGGCTGACGAAGTATAAAGACATCATGAAAGTCTGTAACTATACAGTCGGCCAAGCTGACTCTGATAATACTTGGGCATCTATGCAGGACAACGGTTCGCATATTATCTCGTTCAACATCAGTTTGGTAGACCCGGGCGATCGTGATATCACTTTGGAAGCAGTCTGTGATGAGATGCGTGAAGATTTGAAAGCCTATCCGGAATTCAGTAAAGCACAGGTAATTCTCGGTGGTAGTAACACGGGTATGTCTGCACAAGCAAGTGCCGACTTTGAGGTTTACGGATACGACATGACAATGACCGATAGTGTAGCAGCCCGTCTGAAACGTGAATTGCTGAAAGTGAAAGGTGTGACCGAGGTAAATATCAGCCGTAGTGATTATCAGCCGGAATATCAGGTAGACTTTGACCGTGAAAAACTGGCAATGCATGGTTTGAATCTTTCAACTGCCGGTAACTACCTGCGTAACCGTGTCAATGGTGCGGTAGCGTCTAAATATCGTGAAGACGGAGATGAATATGATATCAAAGTGCGTTATGCGCCCGAATTCCGTACAAGTTTGGAAAGTCTCGAAAATATCCTCATTTACAATGCGCAAGGACAATCCGTTCGTGTGAAAGACGTCGGAAAGGTAGTCGAACGTTTCGCGCCTCCTACCATCGAACGTAAAGACCGCGAACGTATCGTGACCGTTTCCGCAGTAATCTCCGGTGCTCCGTTGGGCGACGTAGTGGCTGCCGGTAATAAAGTGATAGATAAAATGGATCTTCCGGGAGAAGTCACCATTCAGATTTCCGGTTCGTACGAAGACCAGCAAGATTCGTTCCGCGATTTGGGAACACTCGGTATCCTGATTGTGATTCTTGTATTTATCGTGATGGCGGCACAGTTCGAGTCACTGACTTATCCGTTCATCATCATGTTCTCCCTGCCGTTTGCGTTCAGTGGTGTCTTGATGGCGTTATTCTTTACGGGTAGCACGTTAAGTGTCATGAGTTTGTTGGGAGGTATCATGTTGATTGGTATTGTGGTGAAGAACGGTATTGTGCTTATCGACTACATCACTCTTTGTCGAGAGCGCGGACTGGCAGTCCTGAACTCTGTGGTAACAGCAGGTAAGAGCCGTCTCCGTCCGGTACTGATGACTACTGCCACTACCGTTCTCGGTATGATTCCGATGGCTATCGGTGGCGGTCAGGGTTCTGAAATGTGGAGCCCGATGGCGATTGCCGTAATCGGTGGTCTGACAGTATCTACTGTTTTGACGTTGATTCTGATTCCTACGCTGTATTGTGTATTCGCAGGAACAGGTATCAAGAATCGTCGTCGTAAACTCCGTCGTCAACGTGAATTGGATGTTTACTTCCAGGCGAATAAAGACAGTATTATTAAGAAATAATAAAGAAAGAATATGAAATCAGTATTGATAACATTCGATCAGGCTTATTACGAGCGAATCATGGCGTTACTCGACCGTTTGGGATGCCGTGGTTTTACGTACCTCGAAAAAGTACAGGGACGTGGTTCAAAGACAGGCGATCCGCATTTCGGAAGCCATGCCTGGCCAAGTATGTGTTCGGCTATCCTGACGGTAGTCGATGACAGCAAAGTCGATCCGTTGCTCGACACCTTGCATAAGATGGACTTGGAAACGGAGCAATTAGGCTTGCGGGCATTTGTGTGGAACATTGAACGGACGATCTGACCGATGTCCGGCATGTAAATAAGTAAAAAGGGAGAATCTCATAAATAATGTAGATTCTCCCTTCTTTTTTATTGCTTTTCTCTATCTTTGCAGCCTGAAAATGTCCGGCACCGATGAAGGCCTCCTCCGGCACCGATGAGGAGATGGTTCGGCACCGAGGAAGAGGTAGCTCGGCACCGGGTAAAAACAAGAACTAAAATAGTGCCTATATCTACTTGTAAAGATGGAGATAATAAAGAATTATTTGAAATATTCGTTGTGGTTCGTACTGATTGTGTTTGCAGTCTTACTCGGGCTTCATTGGCTTCCGGCGCTGACTATTGACGGGCACACGATGAGGCGTGTAGACCTTTTGAGCGACCTTCGTTATCCGGAATCAGAGACTGCCGCAGCTGATTCGGACAGCATCCCTTTGCCTCCTGTTGTAAAACCTGTCTTTGTAGATACCTGTCGTACAGGTATGACTTGCATTGAAGATTACAGTGATTCCACTCTCCGGGGGATGACTCCTTTTTATAAAGCACTCGACCGTGTCTCTTCCGATGACTCCGATGACAAACAGGTGCGTATTGCCGTATTCGGAGATTCCTTTATCGAAGCGGATATCTTTACGGCTGACTTACGCGAAATGCTTCAGAAACAATTCGGCGGTTGTGGTGTAGGTTTTGTTACCATCACTTCCATGACAAGCGGTTACCGTCCTACGGTGCGACATACGTTTGGCGGATGGTCCAGTCATGCGGTAACAGACAGTGTCTATTTCGATAAGAAGAAACAAGGCATATCCGGTCATTATTTCGTTCCCCGCAACGGAGCTTATGTAGAACTGCGCGGGCAAAATAAATATGCCTCCCTGCTCGATACTTGCCAGCGTGCCTCCATCTTCTTCCATAGCAGAGACTCCGTCCTCCTTTCTGTCCGTGTGAACAAAGGAGAAAACAAGAATTATTCATTAGGCCCTTCCGACGGATTGCAGCAAATCCAGGTGGACGGGCGCATCGGCTCTATCCGTTGGACAGTAGACCGTGCAGACTCTACATTGTTCTATGGTTTGGCAATGGATGGAAAGAAAGGAATCATTCTCGACAACTTCTCGTTGCGTGGCAGTTCCGGTCTTTCTCTGCGGGGCATTCCTCCACAGATGTTGAAACAGTTTAACCGTCAACGTCCTTACGACCTCATTATCCTCGAATATGGTTTGAATGTAGCTACCGAACGGGGACGTAATTATGATAACTATCAAAAAGGACTGCTCACAGCTATCGAGCATTTGAAAGAATGTTTCCCACAAGCAGGAATCCTGTTGTTGAGCGTCGGCGACCGTGATTCTAAAAACGAGAACGGTGAACTTCGTACCATGCCCGGTGTGAAGAATCTGATTCGTTATCAGCAGAACATTGCTGCTGAAAGCGGCATTGCATTCTGGAATATGTTTGAAGCAATGGGCGGAGAGGGCAGCATGGCAAAACTCGTTCATGCCAAACCCTCTATGGCAAACTACGATTATACACATATAAATTTCCGTGGCGGCAAGCATTTGGCGGGACTACTTTATGAAACGATGATTTATGGTAAGGAACAATACGACAGGAGGCGTGCTTATGAGCAAGAATAATCTGCAGTCTGTCTTTATTCTTATTCTCGCCGGTATGTTGAGTGTTCCTTGTTTCCTTGCGGAAGCAATCGCACAAGATCGTATACCTATATGTCCTCCACTGGGAAAGACCGCAAAACTTATAAAGCCCTTACGGGAAATGAACTGGGCGAATGATACGATCACTGTACAAATATCCTTCCCTTCAGCTTTCCGCGAAACTGGTCGGAACGAAGTTATTGACAGCATCGCTCTGCTGGCTCCCGTCTTCGAACATCTCCGCCAAGTGCGTGCCGGACTCTCCGAAGATACAGTCCGCATCGTTCATATTGGCGACAGCCATGTACGTGGGCATATCTACCCTCAAACCACCGGTGCCCGTTTGACAGAAACTTTCGGTGCTGTTTCTTATATAGATAAAGGCGTCAACGGAGCTACTTGCCTTACCTTTACCCATCCGGATCGTATTGCCGAAATCGCCGCCCTGAAGCCCGAATTGCTGATTCTCTCTTTCGGAACCAATGAAAGCCATAACCGGCGTTATAATATAAATGTGCACTACAATCAGATGGATGAACTGGTGAAACTGTTGCGCGACAGTCTTCCTAACGTACCCATTCTTCTGACTACCCCTCCCGGTTCTTATGAAAGTTTCCGGCAGCGAAGGCGTAGACGCACGTATGCCATCAATCCACGTACAGCGACAGCAGCGGAAACCATTCGTCGTTATGCAAAAGACCATCGTCTGCTCGTGTGGGATATGTACGATGTAGTCGGAGGGAAGCGCCGTGCCTGCACGAACTGGACAGACGCAAAACTGATGCGCCCCGATCATGTACATTATTTACCCGAAGGATACATCCTGCAAGGAAATTTATTATACCAAGCACTTATCAAAGCATATAATGACTATGTTTCCCATTGATATAGATTTCAGTAGACTGAAAGAGGTACTTACCTACGATCCGCAAGCGCCAATGATATTCAGCAGCGGTATTTTCCTTTGGTTGTTCGCTGCTTTCATGGTGGTGTATGTGTTGTTACAACGCAAATACACCGCCCGTATCATGTTTGTTACTCTCTTCTCCTATTATTTTTACTATAAGAGTAGCGGCACCTATTTTTTCCTGCTTGCCATAGTCACCGTTGCCGACTTTTTCCTTGCGCAACTTATGGATCGTGCAGAGGGTTATTGGAAACGTAAAGGATTGGTCGCTTTGAGTTTGGGAGTTAATTTAGGACTTCTTGTCTATTTCAAATATACCAATTTTCTGGGTGGAGTGATTGCGTCATTGATGGGAGGAGAATTTACCGCTCTCGATATATTCCTGCCGGTCGGCATCTCCTTTTTCACTTTCCAGTCATTGAGCTACACCATCGACGTTTACCGAAAGGAAATAAAGCCATTGACCAATCTTTTGGACTATGCCTTCTACGTATCTTTCTTCCCCCAATTGGTGGCAGGACCTATCGTGCGTGCCCGCGACTTTATCCCGCAAATCCGGAAACCCCTATTCGTCTCGCAGGAAATGTTCGGACGCGGAATTTTTCTGATCGTTTCCGGTCTTTTCAAAAAAGCCATCATATCCGATTATATCAGTATCAACTTTGTGGAACGTATTTTTGACAATCCTACTCTCTATTCCGGTGTTGAGAATCTGATGGGAGTCTATGGTTATGCTTTGCAAATTTACTGTGACTTTTCCGGATATAGCGACATGGCTATCGGTATCGCCTTATTATTAGGCTTCCATTTCAATCTCAACTTTAATTCACCTTATAAGTCTGCCTCTATTACGGAATTTTGGCGTCGTTGGCACATCTCTTTATCCAGTTGGCTAAAAGATTATTTATACATTTCTCTGGGAGGAAACCGAAAAGGTAAATTCCGGCAATATCTCAACTTGATAATTACCATGTTCTTGGGCGGTCTGTGGCATGGTGCATCTTGGAATTTCGTACTGTGGGGAACCTTCCACGGTGTTGCTTTAGCATTGCATAAAATGTGGATGACAATCACCGGACGTAAGAAAGGAGAGGAGAGTCACGGTTGGCGCCGTGTGTTTGGAGTAATTATCACTTTCCATTTTGTCTGCTTCTGCTGGATATTCTTTCGCAATGCCGATTTCCAGAATTCAATGGATATGCTGGGACAGATATTCACCACTTTCCGTCCGCAACTGTTCCCGCAATTACTAGAAGGATATTGGAAAGTGTTTGCGTTGATGTTGCTTGGCTTCCTGCTTCATTTTGCTCCCGATAGTTGGGAAAATGCAGTTTGTCGAGGAGTGATCCGTTTGCCTTTCGTAGGAAAAGCTGTTTTGATGGTAGCTTTGATTTATCTGGTTATTCAGATGAAGAGTTCGGAGATTCAGCCGTTCATATATTTCCAATTCTAATTAGTTGAATTTACTTTTGTACATTGGTTTAAAACCAAGAATCCGTTTCTCACCGAGAAACAAGTGTTTCCACACCGAGGAAACTACAGTTTCTCGGTGAGGAACAAATTGTTGGTTAAAATGCGGAAATGAAGTTTCCAATAAGTTTCTCTAATAAATCTACCCCTGCACTGTTGTATGGCAAAGGTAGACTTATTAGAGAAATTATAGAATATCGATTGGCTTTGCTGTTGCTAATTCAACGGAATGTCTTTGATGCAACGTAGCCGATTTTTATCTGTAGAGGTTTTATTAGCACCTTCGTATATAGTAAGACCATAATTTACATCAATAAGACCACTCGTGGCTTTGTCTAGAGAGTATAAAGTAGAACTTTGTTCTGTGGAACTCCAATATCCATTACTGAGATAATTCGCCGCTTTTGCCTCGTATAACTTCTGAAAACCTGTTTCTGAAGAAAACCGTTCTAATTCGTGAGCGAATACTAAAATCATGGATAATTCTCGACTATTTGGCACGCGCCAACTTCCGGGCTCGTCTTTCCCGCTCTTACCTTTATAGGCATAACATCCGGTATTCATTGCTTTTGATGGGATATTCCAGCCTTGACTATTGGCAGTATTGAGTCTTCCGTTCGCTTCAGCCCAAGTCATTGTGATACTATTGGATTGTGGAGTACCTTCAGTGTCTTGAAGTATACTGCTTGCAGAGTTACTTTTCGTGTCGCCATCATTATATACGTCTGTAGGTGATACGATAAATCTTGGTGAAGAAAAAGAGGACACTAAAGTTTGGAGTGTGACGGTAGTAGTAGTCTTACTCGGCGGATAATTTTTTCTTCCGCGGAAAACTTTTTTACCTAATGGTTGGGAAGCATCTTTTTGAGGGTTCTCCGGGTCATATTCCGTACCTTTTGTAGAATAACTGTATAGGTCCAGTTCCTCATATAGCTCGGTTTTCCCTTCTGCAGTGGTTCTATCTGTGATTCCGTAAGGCAGAGTTGATAAATCTATCAGGGCATAGGTGTCTCCATTGTCTATATATGTGGTTACTTTGGTTCCTGTTTTTCTTTCTGGAGGAACAGGTATGTCTCTGACACAACGAACCCATTTCCAACTGTTTTTACCTGTGTTGCTGGAATACCAGCCTCCCCCCTCCATCATCCAACCGGTAGCTAGGGTTGCATTACGTTCCAATGCTAATGCGTTCGGGGCATCATAAATAATAGTTCCTGCGGAGGTCAGTATCCCGAATGCCTGATATGTGGATGGCAAATACCATTCAAATTCATTCTTTTCAGGATCATCCGGTAGATAATCTATCACACCGTTTCCGTTTTTATCTCTGTTTAAATCATGACAGAATCTTGCCTGGAAACTATTATAGTAATTATATTGATATAAATCTATATTACCATTGATTTTCCGCATAGGTGGAATGATGCTTTCTTGCCCATTATTAACAACATAGTTCTTAGGGTTTGTTGCTAAATTGAATGTTGCTTGCTTGCCGTTCATAAAACTGCGGTAGTTTGTCTCGGGATCTTCTCCTTCCTTCCATACATAATTGGTCATGACATTATAATATCCGGAGTACATGTAGAATGCTGTTGCTATTTCATCGTCAATTTGGAAATTATTCTCATTAAATGCATCAATGATGAGTCCCTCTGTGTATTGTCCATTCTCTATTTCACCGCCAAATAGACCGACATAATGTCCTTGTTTTTGCTTAATGGTATACTTCCCTTCTCGTTTTTGGGAGGTTCCTTCAGCGGTAATATCTTCGGTCGTTACTTTTACATAGAGAGTTCGTTCAGATACGAAATTGGTCGGCAGGTAGTTTGTAGCAGCATTATAAACCTTGTTTCTATCGAATTCGGGGTCTGTAATCACTCCATTCTCGTCAGTGATATACTCGTCTGCATATAGGTATAGTTTGAACCGTGTCGGTACGAAAATATTAGTTTCTATCTGGTTTGTGAGCACATTTGCGCCACCATTACGTACCACCTCCGTATAATTGGGGTATGCTGACAGTTGAAGCCAGTTTTCCGTTGCAGAGTTCATGTTGGCTAATTGCGTATATTGTGCATCCTTATAAATGCCGACAGTCACCTTACGCCCTTGTGCATAGATGATAACAGGCCGCCATCCGTAGTGAGCGTCAAAATATACATTGGTTTTTCCGGTTATTGTTCCAGTTCCGCTTCCGCTGCTTGTGGGATAGGAAGAGGATGAAAGATAAACTTTCTGGACGGCTGTGTAGGAGCGGATACGTCCGTCATTAAGATCTACAGAATTGATGATTGTTCGAAGATCATAGTAGCTGTTTATTTCCACATCGAAATTGTTTGTGTTGTTATTTCCAACGTATATCTGGTGAACTGTATAGAGCTTTCGGTCACTTTTAGAATATGACCACGCTTCGATATTTGTGTCGGCTTCGGGTGCTTTTCCCGATCCGTCAGTCACTTTCCGATATCTGTCTCTTTCTGATACTATATCTGATATGGTTCCTTGTTTATTTTGCGCAACATACCATTGCGATGTGAAGAAACCATCCGTGTCCTTGTCCGCATCCCCGAAAGCATTGTCGCTTTCCAGGTCTGCCATCGGGATATTGTCTATTACGTCTTTATCTGCTGATGCGGGATTGATACACAGTTTGGTTGGTACTTTGAGCAGTCTCATGCCTTCAAGCGTGTTTTCCGTGACATCGAATTTGTGCTTCAGTGTGATGCGTGATACCAGACGTTTGACTTCTATGCCACCGGAGAAACCATCAGGTGTGCCGTAAACAATCTCACCGTTGTCGCTATTTCCTGTTTTATTTACGCTGATACCTTTCGCGGCTCCGGCGTATGGGATTTCGCTCTCATTGGTTATCCGCGAATAATAGAGTCCGTTTCTGTTGTCGACATAGTCCAGTTGCAGGTTTTCAAGTTCCTTGATAGTCCGTACTTCCATCAGATTGCTCGCTACGGTTACTTTTTTGCCAAGTGCTACAATGTAGAGTGTCTGGTCAGTACCTACACGTAGCGTGACGTTTAATAGAGCCATTTCGTTTACCATCGTCACCTGGTCGGATACTTGCTGGGGCGAACCATGTATGGAGCCGTCACTATGAAACTGAAATAACCACAGATTATATAGCTCTGCCACCTCACCCGACCGCGTTTTTGTCAGAGACGCCTCTTTGAAGAATTCTACAGAGAAAGCATTATCAGTGGACATACTTCTCGATTGTAGTTCCTGCGGACTCGAAGCCGGAGGTATCTTAAAGCTAAGTTCTACTTTTACGCTTTCGCCTTCTTCTCCATTGCGGGAGGATGACAAAAGTTCTTCTCTGACACATGAGGTCAGAGCCATTATTGCCATTACTATGATTATGTTTGTTATTCTGTTTTTCATTGTCACTAATTATTTTGGTAATAAGAATCTGATGTTATCTCGCGATATCCCAAACTGCCTTTTTCGTTCATGTATACATGAAATACCAGTCCGATAACATCCGGCGTATTATTAGGGAGGATGTTCAGTTCCACGTCATATTCACGTTGGTTGTCATTTATAGTGGTGGCGATTGTGCTTTCTTCACCACGGGAAGCACCAAGATAGGTATATCGAACTTTAAGTTCAGCCCCTACAGGCATAGGTACGTCATCAGGAGTGAGTTTAATATGTATGGTATACTTGCCTCCCTCTTTTTTAATTCTATTATTATCTTCCAGATTATTGATACTTAGTTTTCCGCTGATGCTATATCCATTCTGTTTTATAGTGAAATAATAAGTATTCTCTTCACCAGTGAAGTGCATGGAAGTGAATTTTACTCCAAAAGTACGGTCTTCGTTTCTTGATTCTCTGCGCGCAATGTACGCTTTGGGAGTCTGGGTATAAGAACCTTCGATTTCGTGCGTCACTCCTATGGCTAAAGGCTTGAATGAGAAGTCATCGAAATCGATGGAGGTTCCTACGTGGTCTCCGCTCTTGATAAGTTCCATTTTCCAGTATGGCACGTTGCTGTCTATATAGAAAGGAAGTCCGTTGACGGCTGCCCCCTTATAGTCTACGGAAGTAGGAGGATTGATTGTTATACGAGCTTCAGGAATGCTGTTTCTTACGCAACGAACGGTATATCCTTGTCCGGGAGCGGCTGCGTCGAGTGCTGCTGCTGTCGGATTCCGGCTGTCGAAGGAGAATGCCTTGTTGCTTTCCGTGCTCCAATAGTTTCCCCTGTAATTATGGGAGGAAACCAGCACTCCGCTTTCATTGCGGTACTTGACGTTGGGTATCAGCAGTTCATGAAAAGAACGGTATCCATTATCATTTTTACTTTCTGCCCCGTTGGCTGCCTTCATCAATATGGCATATTCGGTAGAATTGGCCATGTGCCACTGTTGGTTGTCTACCTTCCCTTCCACACCTATCTGATGAGGGGATAATGCTGCCAGACGACAGGGATCTCCCTTACCCTGTGCTACCAGTTCGAGCGTATTCCCTGACGGGATATTGCTCGCATCCGTGATATAAGGGACATCATTCCAGCTACCGATACCCGTCACATTGAAATTTCCGGGATACCAAATTACATCGTTGGTCGTTTCAACAGCCGTCGGGGCAGTGAACTCCTGCTCTGTAGTAGCCGTAGCATCATTACCGGTAGCTATCAGGCTGCCGTATTTGAACAGGGCATCGTGGTAGGCGTCGCCTTTATATACTTTAAGTATGCCGGAATAAGCCGTGTAGTCACTCCACACATTGACATTCTTGTTGAAGTCCGCCTCCCGGTCACTCACGATGACCAGTCCTTCTACCGGAGCCCAATTAACCGCGATATTGTACAGTTTGACAGGTTCAATCACCACATAGATGCCTTTGCTGCCTATTTGCTTAATTGTAGCATACACATTGTAATTGGTATTACGAAGGAGCCTGAAATTAGCATCTCCTTCACGAAGCAGTATCTTGTACGTAGTGGGTATGCCCCCGTAGGTTGCGTTGATAAATATATAAGCGGCATAATCTGGGTCGGCGGCTTTTGTCTCGTCGTCTGCTCCATCCTTATAGAACGATTTTTCCGCAATAATGGCGGTAGGAAAGGGGTGGTACTGTTTGCCGTTGTACTCTTTGCCTCCCCCGGATGCGGAAATTGTAAATTCGGGACCGTTGAAAAGATTCAGATTGGTATTGTCGGTATCCTGTTGGTCTATCAGATAACTGTAACGCGGTATATTGCTAACCTGCACGTTGCTGATTTTTATTTCTTCCGTCACCGCATCGTCCTGTCGCAAAAACACGGATACTTGCGACATCACGCGGGGCATATCGATGCTTGCGGTTGTGGATGCTGTCGTGAAATCACCTTTGTATCTGCCGCCTTCCGAATTGTATACGGGGCGCAGTTGCGCCATTCCTTGTCCGGACGTCGTTCCCGGTTGAATCTTTATCTCTCCCAGATTGGCCAACGGCATATTGCCGGAGGTCAGCGCGCTGCTTTGCCAGTCGAACTCGATGCCGTCGATATCCGTACGCTTCGTCACGGCATTCAGTTTCTCCGTCAGTTCGGGCGTCTCGTTGATGATGGCGGCGAAAGAATATACTCCCGGGCTGACAGCAAGATTGAACAACCCGCTGTCGTCAACGTTCAGCGTCCCGTTGGAAGTGGTATAATTATTTAGTAATGTCTCATTCTGAAAGAGCATGAAACGCACTTTCTCTATGGTCACTCCCTCCACCACGCTGCCGGTAAGGGCTTTGGTTTTTATCTGTACGGTCACTTTCTCTGCTTCAGGCAGGTTCATCACAGCGGATTCTTTGGCGCAGCCCGACAGGAGCGCGGCCGCGGCCAATGCCAGTATTCTATATCTTATTCTCATTTTCATATCCTATTCAGCAGGTTTCACGTTCACAATTTCCCATTCTCCGATAAAGATTCTGATGTCCAGGTTGGGACCGATGCGTACTTCCACCGGATGTTCGTATATCCGGTCGAAATCGCTCTGCGATTGGTAGATATACGCTCCCGTGTCGGGGTTGCGTGCCTTGAACAGCATACTGACGATGTCAATCGGCTGTTCCGGAATCCTGCGTCCGCCGGGTGTCTCGATATATAAAAGCACCGGGCGGTCCATTGTCAGCCGCAATACCTTGATGTCGGCAGAGAGCGTGTTCGCGTCCATCAATGTCTTGAATGGAGAGTAGCGGACGGAGCGGGTGTACCCGTCAAATGTGTTGTCGGACTTATACCTCTCGTCGGTAGCAACCGCCCACAGTTTGAAGTCCGTATCCCGGTTCGCGGCGGGCGTGTCCCGGACTTCCGGCGTGAGATGTTCCAGTCCGCTTAAAGTGACTTTCAGTAGGTTGGTGTTGCGGATCAGTTCGATGCGGCGTGCGGTGACCACGCTGTTTTTAACTTCCACGGTTTCATAGGTATACATATCGCTTTGGGGATGGCGGGAGCCTGCCGCGCCATACCACAGGTCGTTTATCTCCTCTGCTTCCGGAACAAGTTCTTCGGGCAGTCCGGATGCCGTCCGGCATTTTAAGAACATATAGAGGTCGTCCGCCATTGTCGCTCCCAGCGTGACGTCTTTCCTTAAATTATGGCTTGCCGGATTTTTCATTTCTCCATGAAAATAAGTAGTGTTGTCTTTCTGCCCGTTATCCGCCCATGATATAATTCTGTATTTTCCCGGCGGCACTTTATCCAGATTCATCACATACTCGTCAGAGAGCTTTCCCCACGGGTTCGGTTTTGACACCGTCTGTATCTGTCCGTTTTGCAGGTAACTATATTCCAGTTTGTCTCCGTTGTCTGTCGCGTGGAGTTGAAGTATGCCCTCCGTGTCAAACAGGTACACGTGAATCCGCCGCACCTTTTCGCCGAAGAGATTGCCGTTGCCGGTATGATGGGTGAAGTAGAAATCGAGTCTGAGTCCCGAAAAGCAATCTTCCGTGTTCTCTTTGGTGCATCCTGCGAAAAGAGATGCAGTAATCAGGAGTATTCCTATGAAATATGTTTTATTCATTCTTTCTTTTATTTTCTCCGGTTAAAGTTCTACTTCCAAGTCTTTGTCTCTCCACTTGGAGACACGAAGCCCGAGTGCTAGATCTGCGCCTTCAGGTTCGGGCACGTGAGACGTCTGATCGAAATCTTTGATGATGGGATCTGACTCCGTCACTTTATCGCCATCGGTAATGCGAACGTCCAAACCCAATGACCATGGGGTGATAACGACATCATCAAGGTCGAGGGAATAGCAATACCCCGGCTTAAATGCGTTGATAATTTCATTATTACTTTTGTCGCTGAATGCCCTGACCGTCAGCCAGCGTTTTATCTTATCGGTACTAAAGCCCATAATCAGATGAGGCATTCCGTCTTTGATTTGTTGCAAAGTAGCGTCTGCCGCCACCGATTGGGGAAAAAGATGAAAAGCGTTCACCTTTGTAGTCTCTGATGTTCTTGCGTCATACATATTGGACTGCTGTCCTCCTTTCTTGTATTCAGCAAAACCTGTGGTCATGTTCCAGTCGGAGATACCATCGTTTGTATTCTTTATGATAGTGGCGGCGTTGAGGCTCGGCTTGAAATAATTCATATAAAAATAGAATCCGGTTGGCGTGCTGTTGATATCGAAGCCGTCGGGGAAGGGCGACCGGATGAGCCGGACACGATAGGAATAGATAGCGGCAGCGGTAGCGTCCGTTCCGTATTTCTTCCTGAAATTCTCCCGAGCGCCTGCTTCGGCAGCAGCGATATCGGCTTCGGTGAAGTTCTTGATTTTGTCTCTGCCTATGGGTCCGTCCGTCCAGTCGAATGAAGCGCCTGTGGTTGCGGGGTTGGTGACCACGATTTCCCCCGGTATGATTTCAAACCGGCTCAATACGGGAGCCACTTCCACGATGGCTTTCACCTTGACGGAGAAAGGGTCCGATTCCTCGGGGATGACGATAATTTCTTTGGTAACTCCTTCGTAAGGAATCTCTGTCCGGTTCATGGTAGGGGCGGGCGGGTCGTCCTGGCTGCTCACCTGTAACTGGTTGATAAGCGGATTCTCCTCTTTAAACCGGTTTATCGTCACTTTCACGTATTGGGTTGTTACCGGAATCTTGGGTATGGAGAGTCTTGCCAACTTTCCGGTGGCGGTATTCCTGATGCCAGCAATCTCTGCATCGGTGGCTGTATAGGTGAATATGGGGGCGGCTTCAAGAGATTTATATAAATCGACTTTCAGCGTTTTTACCTCTGTGAAAGGCAATACATATCCCTCTCCGTCGTTGCCGGTGATAGGGTCATCTACGGCTCTGGTGGAGACGCTGCCTAACGATAAATTAATTTGTAGCTCGATACCGGAGTCTTCCGGCGAAGAAACGCGGCTCTCCTGGCTACAACCTGTCAGCATGGCAATCAACCCTACGAAAAAGACTTTTCTCATAATTCTGCATCAAAAAATGAATCTCATACTAACCGTTACAGGGTGCGGTTATCACCCGTTGCCGTCATTCTTTCCGGGGGAAGGGAGACGGCTTCGTGAAGGGAAGTGGTAATCAGCCACGTCCCCCCTTTTTTATGCGTCGTTTAACGTCCGGTAATGGTCGTAATTACCACTCGGGTTTCACGTTGACAATGGTCCACTCGGTGATCTTGACAAGAACGTCGAGGTCTTTGCCTACCGGTTCCGGGTTCGGATCTGTCGGGTCTACGGGTTCCGGTATTTCAGGACCAGCTGTACTGTTAGCGGTAACTTTCAGCTTGGCGGAATATTGATTAATATTAATATCGGCGGCATTCAGTACGTATACTTTGCCGGCGTCGAAAGAGGTAACCAATGCATCCGCAGCTTTCAGTGCACGGATTGTCAGCCAGCGGGGGGTGGTTGTACCGTTTGCTTTAGTGGTAAGTTTCAGAACGAAGTGCGGCATACTTGTTTTTACATCGGTGGTACTGGCGGACGTGCCGTTTGTCGCTGTTTGAGGGAATAAATTGTATGCGATAACTTTGTCTGCTTCTACAGTGGTATCGAACATTTTTTCCATATCACCATCTACTTTATATTTATCCTTAGCAGCATCGTTCCAGTTACCTGCACCGTCGTTGGCATTTAAGACTAAATCTCCATCTTTGGTGAGAGGTATATTATTCATATAATATTCGTCAATACTTTCAATCGTGTATGCAGCATCGTATTCATACGTGACAGTGTATGTGAAGCTCCATGTCGAAGGATCCGCAACTCCCGGATTTTCTTTTCTCCACGCTTCTTGAGCGGCTTTCTCTGCCGCTGTAATTGTGGCATCGCTTACATGGGCTTTAGCCTGGTCTTTTGTTCCGTTTTCAACTCCGCTTGGTAGTGTACCGCTTGCTGAACTATTCACCTTAATGTCTGATGCCTTGCCGTGAAACTCGAAACGTGACAATACAGGCGCCACGGAAACTTCGACACTGTAAAGGTCGTTCGTGCTGCCGTCTGTTCTTTCCCCTCCTGGTGTTTTCAATGTGATATCTTCAGGTGTACCACGATATTCCATCTTCGTGTATCCTATCTGCAAGTCATTGATGTCGGCAGCGCTCTTATCAACGTTCATATAAACGTTCACTTTAGTCGTAGCGCTGGGAATGTTGCTAATATTAACGGGTTTGCGGCCTGCAGCAGCGGCAGTCTGGTCGTCACCTTTTGCCGTAGCTACCTGCTCGGGTGTAAAGTCATACGTGCCAAGCGAAGCATCGGATGCGTTGAAATACTCGATGGTAATGTTTTGAATATTGCTTCTGACCGCTGTTATTGCTGTGGTCACTTCGTCATCGCTCATTCTCGTTTTAGGAGTAGCGACATCAAAAGAAAAATCGAGTGATTTCAGGTTCGTTGTTTCTTGGGTCACCTCGTTGTTCTCATTGGAGCAAGCGGAGAGAGTGGCGGCGAATAAAGCCATGAAAATAATTTTCTTCATTGTTTTTATAAATAAAATGTTTAATAATTGCGTCAGCTTTTGCTTTAGCTTTTGTTTTGCCCGTTTGATAGTTTGGTCCCTAAACAAACTATAGGTGAATGCTTACCTGTAGGAGGTTGTTTTTTGTTATGCTTTCCTGTCTTTTTAAAGTGTTTATAAATCAGTTATTTATCTCTGTTATTAATTTTTATTGTTTATCTCTGCTGTTTTTTCTTTGACTGTTGTTGCCTGATAAGAATGGTATTCTCCTGTTTCTTTGTCATTTCTGCCAGATTTTGTTTGGCTTCCGGCAGTCCGGCTTCCGTTGCTTTGTTCAGGTGTGATGCTGCTTTGTCATAGTTGCCGCAAAGCATTTCCAGTACTCCCATTGTGTTGTGGTATTCGGGGATATCGAGTGATTTTTCTATTTTATTCAAATATCGTTTGGCGTAGACCGTATCTTTGCGTGACAACGCGGTTGCTGCTGCATTCAGATTGGCGGTCACGTCGTCGGGATATAGCTTCACGGCAGTTTCGAACAGGTCGATAAACTCTTGTGATCCCTTTTCGTAGGTGTTGGCAACAAGGAACATCTCATTCAAGCTAAGGTTTTGCGGACGGCTTTTGAACACCTCTTTAGCCTGTTCGATGCTGAAATTTCTGACGTCAAAGTCAATCTTACAAATCGCTTTGCGAAGCAAGGGGCAGAACTCCCGGATGATGTATCTGTATGGCTCGCCGCCTTTTAGGTTCATCAATGTTTTTTTGCGCCTCACTTGGGCAGCATAGTCACATTCGGCCGGGAAAGACCCGATGAACTCCAATACTTCTTTACGATACGGCATTTGGGACGCCTCTACACATTCTTTGAGTCCGTCCCAGTTCTCACCTCCGAAAGCGACTTGGTATAAACTCCGCGGATAATCGAATTGTGAAGCCAAATAATCGGTCAGTGCTTTGGCCCGGCCTTCGGACAACCGTTGATTGTTGGACAGCAAGCCTTCCGGTGAAGCGTAGCCGATTACGTTGATCGCGCGGACTGTGACGTCCGGGTCGTCTTTTATCCCGGCAACGAGGTCGGTGACTTTCTTCAGTTCCTGCGGATTATTCATGTAATCGGGGCGGATGTCGGTCTTGTTTACAACGAAATCCAGAAAAGCCTCGCTGATGATTTCGCGTCTCTTTACCGGTTCGACGACAGGTTGCACGTATGCCATGCTGGGAGTTATTTCGTACGGCTCTATTATTTTCTCTAGCGTTATACGGTTGGCAAGCATGGTGATGCCTATCCTCCGCGCAGGATTGCCGCAGCCGCAAAGGTCTTCATACATATCCAGCTTTGCGTCCGCCATCCACGGATTGTATTTCACGGCTACGCTGTATGCAATTGTTTTTGCGTTCCCCGATTTGAATCCGGGGACGACTGCATACGGAGCTTCTGCGGCATACGCCGCTTTTTCCCGGTTGCTCATCAAGGCGGTTTCCCGTCGGTACACGTTATAGTTTTCACGTCCTTTGACGACTACTTCGGGCAGGTCCAGTCTGTCGCCTGCCGCTACCAGAGCGGGAACCAGGCTGATCGAACGACGTGAATCTACGTTTACCCCGGAAATGTCGAAAGAGAGTTTCACGTACACTGAATCCCCTTCTTGTTGCAGGGACAGCGTCGTGACGTGTATTTTCCCGGAATACTCTTTTTGCTGTGCTGATGTGTTCGTGCAGAACAACAACACGATGACGAATAGCATATATTGTCTTTTCATGTTTGTTTGTCTATTTAAGGTAATATATCAGTGATATTCCTGCTTTCGTAGGACCGAAATAATTTCTGCTTTCTGTTCCGATCTTTTCGCCGCACTTTTGGCATTTGTACTTGTCATAGTGCAAGCGTGCATATCCGATTCCTAGATTGGCTTCAATACTCCATCGTATGCCTAGAAAGAAGTTGTAGCCGTATGAAATTCCCCCTCCGTAGCCATAGCCTTCGAAGCGGTATTCTTTAGAACCTTTACCGAATATGAGTGGCAAATCCTGTTGCGCAATATTATATTGGCTACCGAGAACGTGCACTCCGAGAAAGTGTCCGGAGAAGCGTTGGCATAGCCAGTAACGATATTCTATTTCGCCTAGCCAGTGGACTAGTTTTTTGTTGTTTTCAGCCGTTCCGTCAAGATTCCAGGGATTATAGCCGCCGCCTAAATCGAGTGTGCTTCTTTTACCCAAACCTATTTCAAGACTAAGATTCGGGGTATAGGTATAACCTCCGTAAAGTAAATTTGTTTTTATGGCTATATCCTGCGCTCTCGAGTATGAAACGAGGAGGGTTAGGATGAGGAGGGTGAAAATACTTCTTATTTTCATTATATTTACTTGTTGATTATTTTTGTATGTGTGTTTTTAAGTTTGTACTATTTGCCAGTTTGTTTCGTTAATTGAAAAAAATGTAATATCTATCTGTTCTTTCTCTTCAAAAGAGACGGAATAAAACTTGTATTATGTGCGTAATCGTCTTATAATTAGATGTGTAGTTGTGCGCTTGGCTGACGGAAAGTTCCTTTTATTTGTGAAATATGGGTAAATATATTTGCGGTAGCTTGAATTCATAGTGATCTGATTATTTTGAATATAGCTTAAATATTGTTTGAGAAATACTTGCGAGTAAAGATTTAAATTGTTTATTTTGCAAATAAATATTTTATTCCGTCTCTTTTGAAGAGAAAGAATTGCAGTGAACAATAATTTGTAAATCAATTGATTATGCATAGACTTTAATTCCATCTTGCAGTCCTGCATATATTCTTATATACCGGAAATCAGTTTGGCATTAGCATCATCAATCACGGACCTGTCAAGAGATGAGAGATATATTCGGGTTGTCTTTTCGCTATTATGTCCCATACTTTCACTGATGATTTGTGTAGATATACCTTTTTTCTTGGCTAGTGTAGCCCAACTATGGCGCGCCACGTATGAAGTCAAAGGTTTGGGAAGTCCCATGAAGCCGGAGATTTTCTTTAAATGAATATTATGAAGTCTCAAGGCACTATCATAATTCTGTGTACTTTCTGATAAAACAGGAAATAAGAAAGTTCCGTTACTGTAATGAGAGTATCTATCAATAATAGTTTTTAAGCATATTTCTAGTTTTATGCTAAGTTCTTGTCCGGTCTTATGGCGTCGGTAAATAATATATTCTCCTTGAATATTCTCTTTGGTTAGGTACGCCAGATCAATAAAAGCCATCCCTCGTGCATAAAAGCTGAACATAAACATATCGCGTGAAAAAGCCAATCGTGGTTTTGACGATAAATCCAATGTTTTTAATCTTGATATGACATCTTCGTCTATTGCCCGTTTGATGGTTTTATCATTGCCTACGAATACTTTTTTAAACGGATGCTTTTGTTCTGTATAGCTTTCTTCGACAGCTCTATTATAAATGGCTCTTAGGTTTCGCATATAGAATGAAATAGTATTATTACATATCTGCTGCTCTTTCAGATATCTTTCGTAGTCTGAAATAAGTTTAGGAGTCAGTTCTTCGAAAGAAATGTCAACTCCGTTTCTGAACCGGAGGAAACTTTTTACTGAAGCTATATATGATTTTGCGGTTCGGGGTTGGTTCTTGATATACAAATCATTTGTGACACTCTTGCTGAATACGGATAATAGGCTTTCACCTTGAATTTTTTTGAAAAGTTTGATGATGGTATCAATGTTGTTTTCACTTGTCAGAATGTGCTGAAGGTGTCGAATATCCCGGATGATGGAGTTTTCAATGAGCTGCAGTTCATATCTGCGCTGGTATTCGGCATTTGATATCGCAATTAGCGAACGCTTGTCATTCCACTCGTGTGAATGAATCTTATACGGAGTTGTTATCTCTCTGTATTCTTTATTCCTTGTCAACAGATAATAGATGGTTCCTTTCTTTTTCTTAATTGTTGATTCTCTAAATTTAACCTTGATAGTTATCATATTTTTCTATTTTTTTAGGTAACGTGGACTACCGGCTATTGTTTTTTGTAAGGGGTAGAACGGTTTTATATTTTTGTTTAATTGTCTCAAGTAAAGAGACTGTCAGGGTTGTTATGGAAATTTTATTTAAATAATGCTGCCGTAAAATTTAGGCTGGTTCAAAAGTATTATTAAAATATATTTTCCTTTCTTTGTGAAAGGAAAATATAAACATTCTGTTTTATGGAAAACTCTTTCAGTTATCAGCCGGCAGCCGGACGCTACGAACGGATGCCCTATAAATATTGTGGCAAGAGCGGCTTGCAGTTACCTTTAATCTCTTTGGGGTTGTGGCACAACTTCGGTAGTGTGGACAATTTCGATGTGGCAACCGACATGATTAAGTATGCATTCGATCATGGTGTCACTCATTTCGACCTGGCGAACAATTACGGCCCTCTTCCCGGAAGTGCCGAAATTAATTTCGGACGAATTTTGCGAGAGAACTTTCAGGGTTATCGGGATGAAATGATCATCTCTTCCAAAGCCGGTCATGACATGTGGGCTGGTCCTTATGGCGGAAATAGCTCCCGTAAAAATCTGATGGCGAGCATTGACCAAAGTCTCCGTCGGACAGGGTTGGAGTATTTCGACATCTTTTATAGCCATCGTTATGATGGAGTTACTCCGGTCGAAGAAACCATTCAGACATTGATTGATATCGTGAAACAAGGGAAAGCGCTGTATATCGGAATCTCCAAATATCCCCCCGAACAAGCACGCATAGCCTATGAAATGATGGCAAAAGCCGGTGTTCCCTGTCTCATCAGCCAGTATCGGTATAGTATGTTCGACCGTGAGGTGGAGGCGGAAACACTTCCGCTGGCAGCAGAATATGGTTCCGGTTTCATCGCCTTTTCTCCTTTGGCGCAAGGACTGTTGACAGATAAATACTTGAATGGTATTCCGGAAGGTTCTCGTGCCGCACGTTCTTCGGGTTTTCTCCAGCTTTCGCAAGTGACGCCTGAAAAGGTAGAAGCCGCCCGCCAGTTGAATGAAATAGCCCTCCGACGTGGACAAACACTTGCTGAAATGGCACTGGCATGGGTATTGAAAGACGAACGGATGACTTCGGTGATTGTGGGCGCAAGCTCTGTCAACCAGTTGGCCGACAATTTGAAAGCACTGGATCATTTGGAATTCACGGCAGATGAGTTGAAAGAGATCGAACAGATTTTACCTGAATAATTTCAGTCTGAATCGTATGCTGATTTCACCTTATTATTGAAAATGATAAGGTGAAGTCATCTATTTTAAGGATGCTCCTGTCCAGTCATATACATATTTCCAAGATTTAACCATGCGATTGCATCTCCTCTGGCTGCTGCTATTTTAAAATATTCAAAAGGTTTTTAAAGTCACTAGCATCTATATCATTTAATAACAAAAGAATGGAATATTATTGAGTAAAAAAACAGAAAAGTGTTAGGAATGCTCGAAAAAAATATATACATTCGTATAATATTCACCTTAAATACTTGTGATATGAAGCAATTAACTGTAGTATTCGCTCTGTTGTGTATTTTTGCTTGTAGTAGCGAAGATATTGTAAGTACCGTTGAGGAATCTGTAAAGCCGGCTAATGAAGTGGCTATACAAACTGTTAATTTGCTTGATAGCCTTGAAATTATGGATTATATTTATAGCATTATTGGACCGATGGCTAAGACACGATCAAATCTACCAGGGGGAGGGTATATTCTTCCTGATAATTGGGATTCTCAATTAACAGATGAACAGCGCGAATTGATCAGGAACTCTTACCCACGACCTCTCTTTTCTGCTGAAAGGAATGCTTTAAGGAAATCGTTTCCTTTAGTTGAATATTCCAATACAGTTGTTATGAATTATCCGTCATCTGGATATAATTGTTTTGCCTATTCGTTGGGGTTTAATAATAAGTGGATAGAGTTTAGTACTTGGGATCAAGTAAGATATGGATATGAAAATGCGAGTTCCGTGTATCATGCCGCTTATGATTACATGAAAGGGGCAACCTCAATATCAAGATACTATCCTGTAGTTTGGGGTTGGGGAAATACCCCTCTGCATGCATCTCTTGGAGGTAGTCCCCATTGCGAGGCACCTTATTCTAAGATGGGGCGTATGTGGCTATTGTGGCACCTTGTAAGTGTGTTTTCTAATGGAATGTATGGAGTTCCTGTGGAAACCTATGGGGCAGTTTCTCCTACCCGTAGTCTAAGTGAAATAGATGCTAATGCAATGAAAGAAATAAGTGAGGATATTCACGAAAATATAATCTTCTCACCGGATGAGTTGATGATGATTGCTAGAAAAGTAAAAACATGTAGAGATAGTTCAAGGTTTGAATCTCTGTTTAATGAATGGAAGGAAGCATGGCATTACTCGCTTAGTAATAACACTGCTACTACAAGAAATTTACCTCAATATGCCGATTTAAAGGCTATGGGAAAAGAAATCATTCCATTATTGATTGAGAAGATGGTAACAGAAGAGGATAATTTCTTTGCAATAAGATTGTATGAAGATCTACAAGATAATCCTAATCTGATAATACGATATGCGAACGATGATCCACACCAACTTGAAGGATTACAACAAACAACCAAAAAAACTATAAAGAAGTGGTTAGAATATAATTCCAATTAAAGTTATCTTGGGAATGATAGGTTGTTGGATATTGCGTATACCTTTAAATTAAGAATATCGGCTCAAATTGGGCCGATATTTGAATATAAATATTCAAGAAATGGGATATCAATAATAATAGAGATAAGTCTGTTTTTAGGATCTTTTGCTGGAGTGTTTCTCGTTTGATTTTACTGTGAAAAACTTATTTGTAGTCTTAATCGAAAAATGAATTTTTGAGGTAAAGAAAATATGAATAATATTTCTCTGCTTTTGAAAGAACTGAATGTCATATGTGAGGATTATGAACGTAGGGAAAACTTACTGAATACTTTCAGTTCACATCGGATATACATCGTATGATTTATACCATAAATACAGTTGAGGACTGTCATCATCAGATACGGAAAGTGACAAAAAAACAAGGGCGTGTTCCCTAACAACACCGCCCTTAAAAAACTGTTTTACCTCGCTTATCGCAATATATGTAAGAAATGGACCATGTCATACTGGCTAACTGGGGAGCTAGTGCACGACAACTGGCGATAAAATTTGTAGATAGGTTTAAAATGTTGCAATTTTACGTCCGTTGGGACGGGTAGTCCTGCTCCTTGGCGCTGGCCGTTCACCGACCGATGAGATTGAATGAGAATAAAGCATACATAGTTTAATTTACACATCTCCCTGCCTGGTGAATGATTCCTCTTGTTCTTTTCTTCTGCAAACGATTTTTCATTTTCATTTCTCATATTCTCATAAATAATACGGTAATTATATGTAAATCAATAATATAATAGTATGAGAAATAAAATATAAAATGGTATTTCTCATACTATTTCTATCATTTAGCCTTAAAAATGATGCATTTCTCATAGGTTTTAAATCGTTTCTCATCTTATTCTCATACTCCTTTTATCTATTTTACTCCTTTCTCATGCATTATGGCTGTATCTTTTCCCAGACTTTATGATTATTCCTTCTTCTTATGTTGTTTATTAAGCAACTTCCCGTTGTTTACTGCTTTCTTGTGTATCATGTACCTTATATCCTTATGCTTTTCCTTAATCATTGCCATTTTTTCCTACTACTATCTGTATCGTTGCACTCCAGTGAACAGATCTTTTCACTTGAGTAGACGGTTCTTTCTACTCTAGTGCACAGGCCTGTTCACTCGAGTGCAACGATACAGATGCAGGTAGGAAAATATGCGAATGTCTGCTCTATATACTTTCAATAAGCACTGATAATGTATTGTAAAGCAGTGTCTAGTCTGGTATTCAACTTGGTCTTTAGTTTAGGATCTAGCTTGAGAATTTATAGGATAAATAGTCAAAATACTATGAGAAATACCTTGAAAAGGTATGAGAAATGCACTGTTTTCAGTATAAAACGCTGGTAATACTATGAGAAATGCCTTTTTTATTTTATTTCTCATAGTGTTATATTGATGATTTACAGTTGATTATTGTGCAAGCTATGAGAATATGAGAAATGAAAATGAGAAATCATTTCTAGTGGCGCTGCGTCGCTGAATATCCTGTATTCTGCTGGTCATGCCCAATTAACCATTCCAATTAATCCATCCCCTTTAATAATCTCCTTTTGTAATGTCCCTTTGTGGTATATCCCTAGTATTCTTTTTACATTTCGTTCTTTTTCTTGCTTTCCTTCTATATCATCTTCTTGTCTCTTTCTTCCTGTTGTCTTTTTCTCAGCTGTAATTCGACTGTAATTTTGTTATTTCTTTCTTCTGCATCTTTTTCTCTTTTGCGTTCGCCTACGCGCCCGCGTGTGATATAATAATGTGTCTCATGTGTACCGTTTCCGCCCCCAATCCACTCATGATAAAAAAAATATGTTCTACAACATCATTATCCTTCAGCACTTTAGCATATTCTTTCAAAAAAACTTCGAAAAAAGAGTTTAATATATTTGGATTGTATACCAAAAGGGTGTACTTTTGCACCCGCTTTCCAAGAGAAGAAAGCCTTGCAGAATTGACATAGTGAAAAAGCGAGATTGCGCTTAAAGAAAAGAACAAAAAAACTTCCGAAAGTTTTGGAGGATAATAAATAAAGTTCTTATCTTTGCAGTCCGATTCGCAAAGAAAACGGCCTTTGTTTTTTCTTTTATACATTCTTTCCCTTTCGCATAGAGAGCCTGAGAAATGAGTAAAAAGAAAAAATGAAAAAAAAACTTCCGAAAAAGTTTGGTAGTTAAAAATAAAGCCTTTACCTTTGCACCCGCTTTTAAAACGAAAGCAGCAAGTTCTTTGAAATATTGATAAACAATACAAGTAGTACAAGTAAAAAAATAGAACCGTCAATACTTGTCCGAGAGAGTAGCGATACGATTGAAGATAATAGGTATTTGAATAAGGTCAATAAAATTACGGCGTCCTGAACAGAGCAAAAAATCATCTTAACAGATGAAAAGATACTTTTACAATGAAGAGTTTGATCCTGGCTCAGGATGAACGCTAGCTACA
>ERZ860668.522-NODE-522-length-29940-cov-3.783637_pt1 | contig 29940 bp, 36 predicted proteins | sample MGYA00510062_ERZ860668 | MGnify/ENA primary metagenome ERZ860668 (study PRJEB30046, sample SAMN00715258) | human gut metagenome | study: EMG produced TPA metagenomics assembly of the A metagenome-wide association study of gut microbiota in type 2...
GAACGATTTGGAGTTACAGTTCCTGAAGCTATCGACATTCTTAACAATAGGAATATTCTAGAAATATTATGTAAATACGAACACTCAGTAGAAGAACGCAATCATGGGCATTGGATAAGACATAATAATATCATTGCTTGCAGCGAGTGTATTTTTGATATGCGTTTTGACGAAAACATTGCAGAACTAAATTACTGCCCTTATTGCAGCGCAAAGATGGACGGTGAAGCTATATGTGATGATTAAGGAGTGAAGACATGAATTATCCTGATCTAATAAAATGGATATTTGAATTTGTATATGAACATTGGATATTAACGTTTTTGTTTATATTAGCTTTAAGAAGGTTTAGTATTTTTACAATAAATCTATCAGATAAGAAGGGCGATACAAATGTTATTAACAATAGAAAGCAAGTTTAATATAGGTGATAATGTACATTTGCCTAAGGGAGAACGTAAAGTACTTGGTGTTAAATTAGATTCTAAAGGTATCTTATATTTGCTTGAAAGTGCAGACGGTACGAGAGAATGGGTGCAAGAATATTGGGTTGTTGTGGGCGAACAAGAGCATAAACACGGAGAGTTTGAGGAGGCTATTTTGAACCAACTTGTAGAAGACAACATAAATCCTTTTGGAGCATTATTTAGGCGATTAAAAAAGAAAAGCTAGAAGGAGACTGATATGCTAATAGAACAGTATATTAAGCATGTAGAGCGGTACTTTTGGGATCGTAAGCAAATACAAAAAGTTGTTGATGAAGAAAAAGAGCAGCGTACTGCAAGGAAAGGGCATACTGGCAGTGGGGGTCATGCTTTTATTAGTAATCCAACAGAAACAGCAGCATTAAAAAACATTGAGCCAGTACGTATGATATCGTTTGGATATGGACCATATCAGTCGATAATAATGAACCCGGAGCTATGGCTTGAAGTTGTCGCAGAAACCTATAAGATACATGAGAATCAGCTTACTGGTAAAGTTATGTATCAAAAATATGAAAAAAGGAAGCCGATGAAAATAATTGCAGAATTAACCGGCGTAAATAGAGATACCTGTTATGAATTTCGTAAGGAGTTTCTCCGAGATGCTGTTGGTTTGGCATTGAAAAAAAATTTGATAAAATAAAAAAGTTTCCGACATATTACCTGTTTTAATGAGTTAAAATAGTATTATAAGTAAGTAGGCTTACAACAAGCTTGGTGAAACGTTCAAGCTTAGCGCTTGGACATTATCCGTGTAGCTCAGATGGCAAGAGCGATTGACTTTTAATCATTTGTCGCAGGTTCGAGTCCTGCCACGGGTAGTTTGGCATAGATGGGGAACACCTATCCACGCTTAAAGGCGCGTGTGCTGGACAGGTAATCTTCCAGCTGCCGCCCTGCCGTTGGGGTAATACAGCGGCTTATTTATTGGAGTGTGATTAAATGTTAGTAAAAGAACTAATAGAAAAGCTCAAGGAAATGCCTCAAGAGGCACTAGTGATGCATGATTATGATTGTGAACTTGTTCCTGTAGATAAAGTGGAAACGTATCCATTTGAAGGAACTATAGCTGTGGAACTGTCTACAGATTGGAGTAAGAATAACGTTAGTCTACATGAATAATTCGGCGTTAAAAAGTCGATAAAATACGGTAATATATATCAAAATTTAGTATATAGAATAAGAGGTGCGATGATGAACGATATTTGTATGGAAACTCCGAATTGTGATTGGGATGTAAAATGTGATGTAAAAAAGGGTTCGCTGGAAAAACAAATAGAAAATATTGAACGTCTTACTAGGATATTAAATTCAAGTGTTGAGAATACACAGTTGTTCATATTGGGCGATCCTAATAGTGGTGGTACTGTCTGTAAAGAAGCTGGTCTCGCTCCAAACGGACTAGAGAGAAGATTAAAGGATATTACTTCTAAATTAGACGAAATCGTATCAAAGAGCAATATAGTTAATAACACTTTAAGAGAAAAGTTAGGAACAATGACTATCGAATAACTTAATATAAAGGCACTTAACTTCGGTTAGGTGCTTTTTTATTTGCAAAGGTGGTGATGAGAGATGGCTGCATTAAAAGATCCAAGGCAGGAGAAGTTTTGTAGGCTTATGGCTGTAGGTGGTAAAACGCAAGAGCAGGCAGCCATAGATGCAGGATATTCGGCGAAAAGTGCTAGGCAGGCTGCGTCAAGGCTGTTAACAAAGGCGCACATTGTTGACAGGGTAGCAGAGCTTCAAGCTGTTACTGAAGAAAAAATTGCAGATGAACAGAAAGATATTATAGATGAACTTAGCAAATTAAGGAAGTTCTGGCTAGAAGTGATAGACGATAAAGAAGAGCGTATGAATAATAGGCTTAAAGCATCTGAGCTATACGGAAAATCAATAGCAGCGTTTGTTGAGAAACGTGAGGTCAGCGGCAAAGATGGAGAACCTATTACATTTCGCTGGGCTGGTGATGACGGTTGAAAGTAATAACTATACCATACAAACCAAGACCTCTTTGGAAAGATGTGATTCATCCTGCGCTTGATAAATACCGTTTCGCTGTTATAGTAGCGCACAGACGTTATGGCAAGACCGTAGGAATGATAAACGAATTGAGTAAGAGCGCTATTAAGAATACGCTTATAAGCCCTCAGTTCGCATACGTGGCACCGTTTAGAAACCAAGCTAAGATGATTGCATGGAACTACTTGAAATATTACACAAGCGCAATTCCAGGAAGAAAGGTCAATGAAAGCGATCTGTTTATAGAACTGCCGTCAAAGCATAAAAATACTGTTGGGGCAAGGATATATATTATAGGCGCAGATAAACCTGATGCTCTTCGCGGTACTTACTGGGACGGTGTTGTCCTTGATGAATACGCTCAAATAAAGCCTGAATTATGGGGCGAGGTAATACGGCCGGCATTAGCTGATCGTAAGGGGTTCGCATATTTCATAGGAACGCCTAAAGGACAGAATCAGTTTTATGAGATATACCAAAAAGCTCAACGCAGCGAAGAATGGTTTACCTGTCTTTATAGAGCTGATGAAAGTGGTGTCCTGGATGAAGCTGAGCTTAAATCAATGATGAAAGATATGACAAAAATTGAGATTCGACAAGAACTTTATTGTGATTTTACTGCTTCTGCTAGTGAAGTTGTAATACCTATAGATCTTGTAACTGAGGCTGCGCATAGGACGCTGGTTTCTAGAGATGTTATTGGTATGCCAACTGTTTTAGGTGTGGATGTAGCGAGATATGGCGATGACAGTACTGTTATTTTTGCTCGTCAAGGGCTAATGCTTCATAAGCCAAGAGTTTATAGAGAGCTAAATGTTACAGAGGTTGTTGACAGAGTAATCTTAGCAATTGCAGATTATCGACCAGAAATAGTATTCATCGATGTAGGTAATATGGGCGCCGGTGTGATTGATAGATTAAGACAACTTGGCTATGACAATGTTTATGAAGTCGCTTTTGGCAGCAACGCTATGGAACATAATAGGTTTGAAAATATAAGGGCTGAAATGTATTTCAAGGCCCGGGATTGGTTATTAAGCGGCGGTGCTATTCCGGATATTCCTGAATTTAAAAGTGAATTAAGCGTTGTCGAATATAAATTTTCTGATAAAACTTCTCGAATTATGCTTAAACCAAAAAAGGAAATAAAAGAAAAGCTTGGTAGAAGTCCAGATTTGGCAGATGCTTTTGTACTTACTTTTGCTAGACCATTATATGTACCTATTGATACAGATGATGTTAGGCAGCAGTCATATGATCCGTTTGCCGGTATGTGAAGGGAGGTGAGACTATGCATAAGATTATGATGCAGTTACACGGTGGCGGCGGTGGAGGTGGCAGTGTTGAGCCTATAAAACAAAGCGCACCTGGCAGTACAGCAGCGGCCACTATTGATAGTGCGACAGAGGGAGAGAGACAGAGCCTGTTTCAAAAACTCTCTAAAGCTCGTGGCAGAAGCTATACCAATAAGACTGGTGGGCAGCTTACCTCTGATAGTGTCAAGAAAATGTTGTTGGGAGAATGATTATGGATATCAAAGATATGCTGCGTGACAGCGATAAATTAAGACGAAAACAACATACTATCTCCCAGCTTTATACATTGCGCAGCCAATATGAGCCAACGTGGAGGATGCTAAGCCGCTATATAAATCCGACAAGGGGCAGGTTTGAAGAAGATATCCAAAGCACAGAAGGGCATAGACGTGACGAATACCTTATAGACCCACATCCCCAAAAAGCAGTTGGTAAATGTGCGGCTGGTATCCACAGCGGGTTGACATCGCCGTCAAGACCTTGGTTTGAGCTTGGTCTGCAAGATGAAGAAAAAGCTAATTACCACGCTGTAAGGATGTGGTTAGATGATTGCCAGGAGATTATGAGCAGCATTTATTCTAAGAGCAATGCTTATAATATGCTGCAGCAGATTGAGGCTGAAATGGCTCAATTTGGTACAGGGGCTTCTCTGATGCTGGAAGACTACAATTATGGCATATGGATGCGGCCGTACACCTGCGGTGAATATGCTGGTGGTGTAGATGCAAGGGGGAGAGTTTATACGTTCGCTAGACGCTTCAGGTTAAGCGCAGAACAAATCGCTAAAGAATATGGTATTGATAACGTATCGGAAAGCGTGAAATCTGCTTATAATAACGGAAATATCACAACATACTTTGATATTGAAATGCTTATAGAGCGTAATGATGATTATGATCCTAACAAATTGGCTTTAGGCAATTTCCCCTGGCGCTCATATCACTATGAAAAAGGTGCTAATGACAAATTCCTGAAGATATCAGGTTTTAGGGAATGCCCGTTCCTCATGCCGCGTTGGACCTTGATTGCAAATGGTGTATATGGCTCTGGACCTGGACATAATGCTTTGGGCGATTGTATGCAGCTGCAGAAGATTGAGAAGAATAAACTTAGGGCTATTGATAATGCTGCAGATCCGGCGATGGCATTTCCTGCTTCAATGAAGAAGCTTGACAGAATGCCAGGAGGACTAAATTTTTATCCTGATGGAACTGTACAGCAGGCTTATCCACTTGTAGACCCAAGAGCAAAGGCCTATGAAGGCATAGGAGCATTGTCTGAGGAGAAACGGCGGTCGATAGCTGAAACGTTCTATAATGATTTGTTTATGATGATTACATCTCAGGACGGACCTCAAATGACTGCGCGTGAGATTGCAGAGCGGCATGAAGAAAAGCTCCTGATGTTGTCCCCGGTACTTGAGCAAATGCACAATGAGGTTTTAGAACCTATGACGCTCCGCACTTTTGATATTTGCTTGAGACATGGGTTGTTTCCGCCTATGCCGGAGGAGATTGACAAAAGCGAATTAAAAGTATCTTTCATTTCTATCTTGGCCCAGGCTCAAAAAATGGTTGAAATACCTGCTATTGAGCGTACGGTTGGATTTGTTGGTAATCTTGCTGCTGCTCAGCCTGAAGTGCTTGATATCATCAATCTTGATGAAGCTGTACGAGGTTTCGCAGAATCTACCGGTGTCAAAGAAAAGATAGTGCGTGATGAAAACGAAGTAGCTGAACTTCGCAAACAGCGTGCTCAGGCACAGCAGGAACAAATGCAAGCTGAACAGATGGCTGCTGCTGCGCCTGCTGTTAGGGATTATGCTGATGCGGCCAGGTTGATGAGTGAAACACCTGCTAATGGTGGCAATGCATTAGATCAATTGCTGGGAGGCGGGATTTAATGAAAAACAAAAAAATGAATATGCTTGCACAACAAGCGCTGGACGACTTGGACGTTATTATGCGGACCGAGAACGGACGGCGTTTTATTTATGCCATTTTGGAAAGCACAGAGGTCGAAACAGCGGTTTTTTCAGCTGAGCCATACTTCAATGCTTTCTTATCAGGTAAACGTGCTGTAGGCGTTGATTTGTTAAAGAATATCCGGATGCTGAACGATGGGCATTCTTTAGAGATGCTGATGCGTAATGAAGCAGAGAGCGCTAGACACCCTCCTGATTTAGAAGATGATGACCTTTTTAAAGTAGATAACGACATAGCGGAGGTAAGACATGGATAAGTTTACACAAATGTTTTTTGAAGCAGATGGTGCTGGTGGAGGCGGTGAACCTGCTCCTTCCGGTGACCCGTTTGTAACAGAACCTGCTCCTGAAGGTGAGCCGAGTGGAGAGCCAACGCCTGCAGGTGACGGTGATCCTGTAACTACACCTAAAAATGTATTTGATGATCCTGTGCAAGAGCCTGTTGTTCCTGATAAATATGAATTCAACCTACAGGAAGGGCTGGAACTTTCGCCTGAACTGGAAGCTGATTTTACAGCGATTGCTAAAGACGCAAAGCTTACTCAGGAGCAGGCTACTAAGCTGATTGATTTGCATAGCAAAGTAGTTTTAGACGTTATGCATAAGCAGGAGGAAATTGTAGACGGTTGGACTGCTGAATGTCAAAAGCAGGGGCTTATTTCTCGTGAGAACATTGCTGCTGCTAAATTAGCTGTTAATACTTTTGGCGGTGGTGAGGCTATGCAGGTACTTGTAAATACAGGTGTGGCCAATCATCCGGCAATACAAAAAATGCTGCAAAACATTGGAGGCTTGCTTATGGAAGACCAACCGCCTGATGGGCAAGCACCTAAATCTAAGGAACTGGGCGACGCCGAGTTGTTTTTCTCCGGCGGCGGGTTCAAATAAAAATATTAAGGAGTGGTAAATAATGCCAGATTTGACAGGTTTCGCAACCCTTCAAGACTTTGCATCTCGTCAAGGGTTCGACAAAAAGTATCAAAAAATTATTGAACTGCAAACCAAAACAAATAAGATTTTAAAAATTATGCCGTTCAAAATGTGTAACTCTAAGGACTATGAGGAAGCTACATTGCGTTATTCTCTGCCGGAAGTAGCGTGGAGAATGATTAACCGCGGGACTAAGCCGAGCAAGTCTAAAACTAAGCAAGTATCTTTTACTTGCGGCGAGATGGAAGCGCTGGCTGAAATCGACGAAAAACTTGCACGAAAGAACAATATGCAGGCTTCTTGGATGATGAGCGAGAATGCTGCCTTTCTTGAAGCAATGAACCAAGAAATGGCGACTACGCTTTTCTATGGCGACGAGAAGATCAATCCTGCAGGATTCACTGGTTTAGGCGCTTATTTTTACAGTAAGACTAATCAGGAAGATATTTGGGCAGACCAAATCATTGATTGTGGTGGCAAGGGTGATAACCTGACTTCTGTATGGTTTGTAGGCTTTGGAGAGCAGCAGGTATACGGCTTGTTCCCAGAAGGCGATACAGCAGGCTTTACTTATAAGTATTTGGGTGAACAAAAAGTAACAAATGATAAAGGCGAGGTATTCTTTGCTCATACTAGTAAATATAATTGGTCCATGGGCCTTGCAGTTAAAGATCCTCGTTATGTTGTGCGTTTGGCCAATGTTGATTTAAAAGATCCTGCTACTACTACAATCTTCGACAAATTGATCGAGGGTTATTATCAGATTGAAAATCCTGATAATGTCAATTTGCAGATCTTCTGCAATAAGCAGTTTGAGGCTTTTATGGCTAAGGCTGCACGTAATGACAAAAATACTATGCTGTCTATTGATACAGTTGAAGGAAAACCTGTTGTTAATTTCTGGGGCGTTCCGTTCCAGCGTTGCGCAGCTATTCTGAATACTGAATCTCAGCTTGTTTAAAAAGGAGGAATATAAAATGGCACGTATTGATGCTCAATTATTGCTGTCTGAGAATCAGGCCGTTACCGACGCAAGCGCAAACAGCAATGTTATTGATTTAGGAAGTACAGGCGGGTTTATGCATCCGCTGTACTTTGACGTAAAACTGACCACACCAATGACTTCCGGCAAGATTACTAAGGTTAAAGTACAATCTGCTGCAACTGAGGGGTTTGATAGTCCTGCTGATGAGGTTGAGGTAAGTGTACCTGATTCTTTGATTCAAACAAGGGCTTGTACTGTGGCACAATTCTTTTCTCCAATCAAATACGGTAATCGTTATATTAGATTGGTTTACACAGCTAGTGAGGCTGTGGGCGGCAAGGTCTTTGCTTATATGACTGACGGCATTCAGGTAACTTTATAATGGCTACTTACAAAGTAAAGCGTAATTGTTTTACTTTGGGTCGTATGTATAGGCGTGATGATATTGTAACGCTTGCAGATAATATTAAGGTTCCTGAACATTTTTTGAAACTTAATAGACAAGCAGCAGTATCTTCCGGTAATGACGATCCGCGTTATCTCCAATATGAAGCAATGAACTTTAATGATTTAAAAGAATTGGCCAAAGAACAGGGAATAAAAACAAGTCAGAAATCCAGGGAAGCTATTATTAATGAATTAGTGGCACTGGCGCAAGATTAAATCAGCCGGGGGCATATGTCCCCGGCTTTCTTTATAACAGAGGTGAAATTATGGATAAGGTTGAGATTTGTAATATTGCACTTAATCATATAGGCGTAGCTACAATAGAACGACTTGACGAAGCTAGCGAACCGGCACGAGTATGCCGTCGCTGCTATGACTATGTTAGACAGGCCGTGTTAAGGAAATTCCCCTGGACATTTGCTACAAGAAGTGTACAGTTAGCTACTCTTCAAGATGTGCCTCCTAACTGGAAGTATGCATATCGTTATCCTGCTGATGCAGTATGTCTGAGAATGATGTATAACGAGCATTTTTGTGGTATGCCGAGGGATAACCAATATAAAATCGTTTCGGATAAACAGGGGAAAGCTATTTATACTAATATCGGCAATGCCTGGATTGAATACACTGTAGATGTTACCGACGCAGATTTATATGATGCTCAATTTGTAGAAGCATTTGGATGGAAGCTCGCTGCAGAAATTGCTTATGCGTTGACTGGCAAATTGGATTTAACGCAGATGTGTATCCAGGCTTATAACGCTTATTTTGCAGAAGCCAGTTCTACTGACGCTGATGAAGAACATTTGCTGGATCCGCACATTGACAGATTAGCGGCAGCAAGATTTACGGGGGCATAATTATGGCACTCTATCAATTAAAATCAAGTTTTGCCGGCGGTGAATTGTCACCGTCTATGTATGGACGTACTGATATTGCTAAATATGACAGCGGGGCTGCTGTTTTAAGAAATTTTTTCGTTCTGCGTTATGGTGGCGCTGCTAATAGACCAGGCTTTAAGTTCATAGCGCAGACTTATAATAATAAAAAGGCTGTGCTAATACCATTTATGTACAGCACAGATCAAAATTATATTGTTGAAATTACTGCTGGCAGATGCCAGTTTTATACGGATGGTGGCATTGTTGTTAAAGAAGATGGCTCACCATATAGCATAGAAAACTTTTTTGCTGATAAAGATTTAGAAGATGCTGCAAAAATAAAATATACACAGAGTGCTGACGTGCTTTTCATTGTTCATCCGGCACATGCGCCGATGACACTTACAAGATATGGCAATTTAGATTGGCGCTTTGAGGCAATGGATATTACAGGCGGACCGTTTGATGAAACTAGGTATAATAATAATAGCATCATTACTAAAGTATTAGAATGGAGAAAACCAGGTGCATATAATATAACAATACCGTCTTCGGCGTTGTCAATAAATATTGAAATGGCTGGAGGCGGTGGCGGCGGTGGAGGTGGCATAGAAAGAAAAACTGAACATCTTTCAACCAAATTTAGTGGTGGAACAGGTGGAAGAGGTGCTTTTATAACAAAAGAAATATTAGAAATACCTTCTGAACCAATTTCTTTGATAGTTGGTGCAGGAGGTACAGGTGGACAAGGAAAACAAACTGGAATTGCTGGTAGTGCTGATAATGGTAATAGTGGTGGGACTTCCAGTGCTTTAGGAATCAATGCATTGGGTGGCGGTGGTGGAAAAGGTGCAACTGCTGCTTATGATGGTGGTAATGGCACAAGTTATGGATCCGGTGCTCTTGGTGGCAATGGTGGCTATGGTAATGTTAGTGGTATGAGTGGTAATGATGGTTGGATTAGGCTTTCATACACTTTATCTATTGGCAATAATGCAACAGTAAAAGCTTCGGAGGTGTATGGTGACATAACCCTGACTGCTTCTTCGGCTATTTTTTCCAAGGGTGATGAAGGGAGTCTTTTTTCTCTAACTCACTTTTTAGAAACAGATTACAAAAAAGGGACACCAATTAGTACAGGTGGAGATCTGCAGGTTAGCGTATTACCGAAATCCAATGTCTATGTAGAAAGTTTTGGTTTTTGGGATGGTAATTTTAGTTTGGAAAAATATGATCCTGTTTCTTTGCAATGGGTAAATGTAAGAACACAGAGTGGGAACAGAAGCCAGAATTATAGCTTGACTGAGGAGAATACGTCTGAAAGTATTGCCAGTTACAGAGTTACTTCTACTGAATTTAATACAGGCGTTTGGAGTGGTGAAAATGAGAAGCAGAGAGGCTATATAACCATTCAAAGCATCGGGGGAGATTATACAGGCCATGTATTGATTACCGAATATGTCAGTCCTACAGTAGTGAAAGGGACTGTAAAAAAACAGTTGGCTTCTACAGATGAAACCCGTGATTTTGCTTTTGCTGCTTGGAATGGTGAAAAAGGGTATCCTTCTGCAACAGGCTTTTATGAAGACAGGTTAGTCTTTGCGGGAAGCAAAGGCTTTCCGCAGACATTCTGGACAAGCAAAACAGGAGACTATTATAACTTTGGAACAAGCATACCGTCTGCCGATGATGATGGAATTACGGCCACTTTAAACGGTGGACAAATGAATGGCATTAAGGCAATTATAGCTTTTGGTGAAATGCTGCTGTTAACAGCCGGCGGAGAATTTAAAGTAAGTGGCGGCGGCAAAGCTATTACAGGAAGCAATGTTTTAAGTCAACCGCAGGAATATAGGGGTGTGTCAGATGTTAATCCTGTCACTATCGGCAGCAGGATTATTTATGTGCAGCACCAGGGCAATATCATACGTGACCTTGCTTACAGCTATGATGTTGATAAATATACCGGTGATGATTTAAATTTATTGGCTTCGCACTTGTTTGAAGGGCATAAAATAATATCTATGACCTATCAGCAGATACCTAACAGTATTGTTTGGTGTGTGCGTGATGATGGTTTGCTGTTAGGGCTTACCTACATAAAGGAACAGGATATTTACGCATGGCACCAGCATACCACGGCAGGCGGGAAGTTTGTTAGTGTATGTAATATCGGAGGGTCAACAGAAGATAAGTTATATGCAGTAATTGAGCGTGGCGGGCAGTATTATGTGGAAATAATGGAAAGCCGTGATAAAAGTACTAATGTAGAGGATCAGTTTTTCGTCGATAGTGGGATAACCTATGAAGGAGAGCCGACCGATGAAATATCAGGTCTTGAGCATTTAGAAGGTTATACTGTGGCTATATTGGCAGATGGAAATGTACTTCCTCAGCAAACTGTAGAAAACGGCAAGGTTCTTCTTGGAAATAAATACAAGAAGGTCCATGTAGGGCTGCCTATAGATGCGGAAATAAAAACACTGCCTATAGATTTTACAGCTCAAGATGGCACATATTTAAGTCGGAAGAAACGAATTGCTACAGTTACATTATTACTTAAAGATAGCCGTGGTGGATTGTTTGGAATGAAGGAGAATGAGTTAGATGAATTTAAATGGCGCAGTAATGAAGACTATGGGGAACCGATTAGTTTACAAACAGGTAAGTTTAAAGTAACGATCAAGTCTGCTACTTATGATGAAACTCAGCAGATAATAATTAAACAGCCTGATCCGCTGCCAATGACTGTATTATCTTTGATTCCGGAAATAGAAGGGTAAGGTGTATTATGGCAAAGTATGAATTTGTAAAGCCCACAATGGCAGATGCTGAGTATATAGCGGCTAATCTTAAACCAGATAATTACAGTGAACTATTTTGTGCTATTGGCCCTAATACTCTTGATGATATTTTAGATGGATTGAAGCACAGTGATGAAATCGGCTGTCTGCATATTGACGGCGTACCCGCTGCTGTATATGGAGTGAGAAAAGCTTCGATAATGAGCGACGAGGGTCGCGTATGGCTGCTTATGACGAAGGAAACGGAGAACCACAAGGTATTTGTCGGAAGGCAGACTAAAAAGGCTGTAAGAGGGCTTTTAAAGAGATACGACAGGTTATATAACTGGGTCAATGTTGGAAATGATAATATAATGCGTTGGCTTAAATGGCTTGGCGCAGAAATACATAAACCAGCGCCACATGGAGTTTATAATCTGCCGCATCACTTTTTTGAGTTTAGAAAGGATGATGAATAATGGGCGTAGCGGCAACAATAGGCGCCACTCTTTTGGGTGGCTTTATTTCGGGCAGAGCGCAGCAGCAGCAATATAACGCTGCCGCTCAACAGGCAGAGGTAAATGCTCAGATAGCGAATCAGAACGCAGATAAACTGCAGGCACAGGCTGAAGAACAGTCTAAGTCAAATACTATCAACGAAGAAAACAAACGCCGTCGTATGAACGCTATGTTAAGCCAGCAGAGGGCTAATATAGGCGCTTCCGGTATAACAGCTTCAGGCAGTGCGGCAAACGCTTTAGCTGACAGTGCGTATAATATGGAAACAGAGCTTGCTATCGAACGCTATAATTCAAGGCAAGGCGTTGAGAATATTTTTCAGCAGTCTACTGACCTTGTTAATCAACGTGATATCTATAATCAAAATGCACGCAATTACCGTAAAGCCGGTAAGCGTGCACTTATGAATAATATGCTTATGAGTGGGTTATCCCTTGCAGGTAGTTTATACAGTCCTAAGAGCGCAGGAAAGCAAGGTGTTTCCTCGTATGGAAAAGGAAGTGACGGGTATGGATGGGGTAATAGTGGTAATATATCTTTAGGCGGTTATGATTCTAGTAAGTGGAAAACTACTTATGGTACAAGCACAGGTTATAACTGGATTTAAGAAAAGAGTACCAAGAGAGTGGGAAGAGAGTGTTGCATTAGTACGAAATGTATTATATAATAAACAAAAAGAGATAGCTTGATATTGGCGTGTCAGCTCTCTCCTGAATAAGTTAAAACTTGAAGAAAAGGCCGACTACACCGTTAGTGGGTCTTTTGTCTTATATAAGTAAAATTATTTACTTTTAGACAAAATGATAGCAACGAGTGTACCAAAGGTTACCATCAAAGATAATGCTTCGTATACAGTCATGCTATCACCTCCCTTGACAGGGAGAGAATCCGACTATCAAACTATCTCGGACATCATTATAACACACCTTTAAGCGCTTAACAATTTGTTAAAGCGCTTTTTCTATACCCAAAAGGAGGCTAGAATATGGCAATCGACATTTTCCAAGTAGGGGCGCAGTTAGGAGCGCCGGCAGGTAAAGTATCTAATGTCCGCTATGATAACAGTGGGCAGCAGGCTGTTGCAAGAGAATCATCCCAGACCGGTAGAATTATTCAGGCCGGTGTTGAGCAGGTAAGAGAGCAGATCATAAGAACCGACGTTCTGCAGGCTAATAATGAGTATGTAAAACGTACTAACGATCTAAGAATGCAGTTGATGCAGAAAAAAGAAAAAGGTGCTCTTGACATTGTCGGTGAGTATGAAGCTGGAGAAAGAAAGATACGCAGCGAGCTTATGGCTCAAAGTCCTCAAAGCGTAAAGTACGGCAAAGGTGCTATGTTATTTGATTACAGCACCCAGCAAACTGATAATGCTAATCGCAGGGTTTTGGGGCAATACAGAGCGCAGCAGTTTGAAGCCTGGCAGAATACTACTTTTGCTAATTCTATAAATAGTTCTGTTCAAAAGGCTGTTTTATCTCCTAATGACCCTGCAGTTATAGCCGATGTACAAAAAGAAATTGATTACGCCATAAATTCCAGATATGGAACATATGGAAGAGAAAGGCTTGATTTAGAGTATAGAAAATGGACTGGAGTATTAGGTCAGGCATTGATAGACAGAAGTTATGCTAATGGCGATATAAATACGGCCGAAGCTTATGTTGAAAAATATGGTCCTTATATGGATCCGGGCGTAACGAGTGCCTATGCTAAAAATGTTTATGCTCGCAAACAAGAAGAACGGCTGTTTAACATGGGACAGAACCTTTATGCTACTTTTGGTGAGGATGAAGGCGCTGCACGTGATTATATCTTTGGCGATAATTTTTCTAATGAAATAGATACAAATGCAATTTTAAAAGCAGCCAATGGTGATATAGGTAAGAATTTTGGTGAAAATCAGTGTACTGTAGGCGTTAATCGCTGGTTGAAAGCAGGCGGGGCTAAAGAAGGAAATACGTGGGCACCAACCAATATGGAAGATGCAAAGAAAAATGGAGTGTTTTTTACCCAACGGAATCAGCTTCGAAATGGTGACATTGTTTATTGGGACTGGGAAGGTAATGATGACAGTGATCATGTTGGTATTTATGAAAAATCTACAGGGAAAGTTATTCAAGCTGGTTCGCACGGAACAGCGAAACTTGATTTAGATCATTATAAAGTTTTAGGGTTTGCTCATCCTATAAGTGCTGCTCCTACATTAGAAGATAAGCAGAAGGCCTGGAACAATTATGTGCAACAGGTAAATATTAATAAATCCATTAAAGCTAATCAGCAAAATATGATCATAAAAAATATAGAACAAAGATTATGGGACAATTTTAAAACAGGTATTATTGATTCGCAGGATATGAGAAATATGGTTTTTAGTGCTTCTGGTGGAGATGCAGACGTAGAACGGACGCTATTAAAATTCGGTGATGATTTAATAGGCATTCAGACAAAAGCTGCCGCTGCGGTATCTAATAGTGGCATTTATAAATCAATCAAGGATGCAATTACGAATAGCACTGTAACACCAGCCGAAGCAGTATCATTAATCAACCAAAACGCAACAGTCTTGGGTGAAGCAGATAGAAGCAGGTTATTGACTTTTGCTAGAAATCAAGATCCAAGAAATAAGGATGTTGATAAACGTTTAGCTATTATAATTGATGAAACTATTGATGATAAAGTGGAACGCGGAGATTTGCAGGCTTTTCTGGATAATGCATTGCAAGATATTACTGACCCTGATGCAAGATTTGCGACAGGGAACGAAGTTCTAAAAGAGGCGTTTAAAAATCGTGCTATTTATAAAAGCTTTAACAGTAAGCAACTTGAATGGGGCTCTTTAAAGAGTAGCCTTTCACCTAATCTTTCCCCTTATATAGATATTTATCAAAAACGTAACGGCAATAATATTGATTTGGGAAGTGCAAAAACATTTTTTGGAGCTATAAACCCTAATGATTTATATCAAGTATCGGCATTGAAAAAAGTTGCAGAAGAAAATAGGCCTATGGATATCCAGGAGCTCAATAAGCAGATTGCTGCTATAGCTTTGAGCAATGGTGTAGATGCAGCTCCGCATTTACTGGAGATGCCACAGCAGAATGAAACCGCAGTACAGCAAAATGAAAGTGCTCCCTGGTTCAGTGATTGGGGAGCCAGTGAGCGTACTGGTTTAGCGGCAATGAATTTCAGTGATGCTATTGAATCTATCAAACAACGTCACTTAGCGGCATTAAGAGGAGAAATTAACGAGGAGTGGTAATATGGCAAGGTCTGTATTGTACGATGTAGCAGCGGCAGGAAAGTTTATACCAGACGATTTAAAGACTAAAGCATTACAAGGTGCTAATGCAAATAATATATCGCTTCAAATGGCAGCTCGTAATCCTGATTATTATTTACCTAAAAACTTTGATTATGACTGGAATAAATATGAGAAGATCGCACCAAGAACAGCAGAGGCGTTAAAAGACCCTGTGCTTATGAGCATTGCCGGTACTAAAGCTGCAGAATTTTGGGGCGAGCAAGAAAATAACTGGAAAAGTATTACAGCGCTGAAAAATGGTTTTAAGAATGTTGCTCGCAGCGGTTATGGTGCAGTTGCACTGCTTGCTGATTTGGGTGCAGATAAAAAAGATGTTGACTTGACAACGGAATCCAAGGTTTTTAGCGCAGATACAATAGGACGGCTTTTGTATGCTGTCGGTGGAGATAAGCTAAAAACTATTGGTACTGAAGCTAAACGCATTGGTGGCAGTGAAATATTTAAGCCGGAAGAAGTAAAGGCTGAAACTGCGGCAGGCCAGTTTTATTATGACTTACTGCAGAATGCACCACAATTAGCGGCACAGGTCGGCGTTGCAATCAGTACAGGCGGCTGGAGTGCTGCTGCTTTTATGGGCAGTCAGATTGCAGGCGGCCAATATTTAGATCTTACTGAAGCTGGGGTATCTAATGACAGAGCCAGAGCTGCGGCGTCTTTAAACGCTGTTGCACAGTCTGCTCTTGAAAAAGTGGGCTTGGGCAAAGTCATGGGAGCAGGAGCAAGAGCCGCTAAAATCGTAACTATGGGCGGTAAGGCCAAAGAAGTTTTTAAAACTGCATTGACAGAAGGCATTACTGAATGGATTCAGGAATACCCGGATGCTGCTGCTGAAATATGGGCTAAAAATGCGAATCTTTCCACTCAAGAGCAAATACTTAAATTTTATCAGGAATTTGGAGAAATCACTAAAAGAGGCGCTTATTCCGGTGCTATTGGTGCGGTGTTTGGTGGTCTTGGAGGTTCGGTAAGCATTGCCGTAGACCGTAATGCAAATAGAGTTATGCAGGAGCAGGCTGTACGTACTGCGGAAACGATGAAAAACAGTAAGGACGTAGATATTACCGCCAGCAAACTAGTACTGAACCAAACGACAGAAGAAAAGGCTTATGTAGATGCTGAAACCCTTTTTACATATGCGCAGGCAAATCCTAACCTGGATGTAAAAGATACCTTTGGTATAGAGGTTTCTGAACTGCAGGCTGCTGCTGTTCGTGGTGAGGATATTGAAATGCCAATGGGTACGTATTGTGCGGCAGAGGCTCAAAATCCTGGCTTTTTCCAGGCTGTAATCAATAACGTAGCTTTTGAACAGGGTGGTTATACAGAAGAACGCGCCAGAAATAAAAAAGCTCTCCAAAGCGCTTATAAAAAAGCGTTGGAGAACGACGAGGAATTTAGAACTGCAGTTGATACTTTTAGAAATGAATTGACCGAAGCGGGACTAAATCAAAAGGAAACAGGTGACGTCCTGGCTATTTTAACCAGCCGTGCAATGATTGCTAATCCTGATGACCCTATGCAGTATTTCAGAGATAACCCTTTAAGCTTCAAACGAGTTATCAGCACTCCTAATGGCCGGTATATGCAAACTAAAAGTGCTAACGAAAAATTGCTTGAGGATGAAAATAACTTTTCTGGTATCGTAGATGAATATACTGCTGGGAAAATAAATGATACTAAAACCTATAATGTTATGACGACACCTCTTGCATTGGGACTTGCGGGCGGTAAAATTTTGCCTGTGACTATTGACGGAAGTAAGATTAAACATATTTTTGACGGACATTCTGATGGTATGACACCGGAGCTGTTGAAACAAATTCCTCGCGCAATGGCTGACCCAATGATGGTATTAGATTCTTATTCTGGTCGTAAAATTGTAGTGCTTGATTTAAAGGACAAGCAAGGATCTACCATTATCGTTCCTTTAGAACTTGATGTAGAGCGTAGTTGGTATAAAGTTAATGCAATTACGAGTGCGTACGGTAAAGGCGGAGAAAGTGGTACAGATTATAACTGGTTTATAGAACACAATCTAAAAAAAGGTAGAGTATCATATATAAATAAAGAAAAGACTGCCAAGTGGCTACCTTCTCCTAGCAGCGATTCCGCTAGCAGAATAACCGATCTTGACAGTCTTCTTAATAATAGTATACCAGATGAAAATGCACTCCGCAAGAGACGAGAAGAAATGCAGGGATACTACCAGGCCGAAGGGAAAACTAAAGGCGCTATCACCTGGGACGAAGAAGGCAAAGCAATTATCAGCCTGTTTGAAGGGGCTGATATGAGCACTGTTATTCATGAAGCTGTCGGACATTACTTTATTGAGAATCTCATGCGTGAAGGGGCTCTCCCTAATGCTACAGAGCAGATGAAAAAAGACCGTCAGACTATGCTTGATTATGCAGGTGTAACTAAAGACTGGGATAGCTTGTCGCAGGAAGAAAAAACAGCAGCACATGAACGCTGGGCAGAGGCCGCAGAAACTTATATGCTTGAAGGCAAGGCACCTTCAAAAGAGCTGCAGCCGGTATTTAACAGGTTCAAAAAATGGCTGCTTGCTGTTTATAACGCCGTTTTTTCGGATAAGCGCAGTAAAAATGCTGTTCCAATCAACGATGAAGTAAGGCAGGTTTTTGACAGGATGCTGGCCAGTGAAGAGCAAATATCAGAAATGGAGCGTATTGACGGTTATTTTTCTGCTTTGCCAGATGTTGTATTAGATGCACTTTCAGAACCACGTAAGCAAATGCTGCGTAATTTTGCTGCTAAAGCTCACGATAAGGCAGTACAGTTATTAACAAAAGAAAGCCTTGTTAATTTCAATCAGGAGCGTAAAGACCGAATTCAAAAATATCGTGAAGATGTAGAGCCGCAGGTTAAAGAAGCGATTGCAAAACAGCCGTTATATATGGCTTCGGAGCAGATACTTGATATTGTATCTGATTTAAAAACGGCTAAGGGCATAGCTAACAGATATTTAGAAGGTAATTTTGATGAAAGTAAAATGGCAACTTTTGATATGATAGCTGAAGCTAATGGTTTTACTTCCGGTGACGAGCTGGCTAAAACGATTATGTCAGAACCATCTTTTAATGGTGCGGTTAACAGACATATTGATGAAATGGTGCAAGACGCCTTCCCTGATATTTACAAAGAGAGAGGGCTTGCTGAAGAAGCTGCACGTGATGCTATGTATAATGACGAGAGCGGTCTTTTGATAAATACAGAAGCACAGCTTATTGAGGATAAAGCACAAGGTTTGTTGAAGGGTCAGCGTGATGCTGAAACTCTTAGAAAACTTGCTGTTGCACGCAAGCAAACAGCTAAAATCCAGGCACAGATGGACCTGCAGAATAGAGTAAAATTAAAGGAGGCTTTGAATACCCAAAAGTATATTACTGCAGAAAGAAACGCTGCGGCTAAAGCTGCTGTGGCATTGGAAAATGATGATTATTCTGCTGCGGTCCGATATAAAAACGTCCAGGCGTTTAATCATGCTTGTGTAGTTGAAAGCGTAAGACTGCGCAATCAGTATGCTAAGTGGCAGAATTATTTCAGGAAGCAGGCCAAAGCTAAAAGGGAAACGTGGGGTAATGAAAGAAACTTTATTCAAGCAGCAGCAATTATGGAAAGGTTCGGTTATAAGCGTAAAGATTATTCTGATTTTGAAAAGACAGAAACTTTATCAGACTATCTGAATGATATGGACGATCTTTATGACAATGTTGCAGTTGCTGATTGGATAATGGATGAGGATGTTAGCATTACAAATCCTCGTGAACGTATGACGGCAAGCCAGCTTGAAGATGTAGTAAATGCGCTTAAAAATATCAAAGCGATCGCTAAACAGGAAATGAGTATCAATGCTTTACAGAAAGGTGCTACCTATGCTGAATTTAAAGTTGAAGCACAGGAAACACTTAATAAGCTGAAAACTATCTGGAAACCGCAGGTTGGCGTTGCACAGCAGCCTACAGTAATGGAGAAGCTAAAAGCATCTTTACGCAGTACGGACAATCTTTTTGAAATGATGGATGACTGGCAGTATGGATTTTTCAGCAAACATTTTGGCGCAGCTATTCGATACGCGGCCGATAATGAAACAAGAAAAATTTTAGAATATGAGGAAAAAACAGCGCAGGCTTACAGGGAATGGCTGCCGGATAAAGCTGCAGAAAAGGCAGCCGATTATCAGGAAAAATATGACGAGCTAGGTACTTCTGTAGATAAGCACGTTTTATTAAAAATGCTTATGAATTTAGGAAACGAGAGCAGTGCCAGAGTATTGTGCAGCACTAGACCGGTAGGTTTTGAAAGTTCTGCTTTGTGGGTAGATGGCGATATCGTGCAGACTAAAATCAATTTGCTTGATTTCTTAGGGCGTAATCTTACTGAAGCGGATATAAAATATGCACAGGCTAAGATAGATATTGCAGAGATGTACTGGTCTGAAATGGAAGCTCTTGAAACTCGTTGGACAGGTTTTAGTCCTAAGAAAGTAGAAGCGTCGCCTGTAGAGCTGACGTTATCAGACGGCAAGACTGTTGTTATGCGTGGCGGTTATTTCCCGCTGATGCGTGATGGTGATACTGGTTCTAAACACGCTGGGCAAGAAGTTATTTCTGATACTGACCCCAGACAAGGCCGCAATATTAGAACAATGAGCACCAGACGAGGCCATTTAAAAGAACGTGTTAAGGCTAAATATCCTGTTAATCTAAAACGTGGAGCAGAGTTTAATGTTGCTATGGATGCGATACATGATCTGTGTTTCCGTGAGGTTATGGGCGATTTCCGCAAAATTATGAACGATCAGGAAATGTATACTCTGATTAAAGAAAAATTAGGCTTGGCCGATTTCTCCGCCTTTAAAGAATATCTTGAACGTGCGGCAAATCCTCAAGGTACTAACAGCGGCTCTGTTGGTGAAAGCTGGATGGGCAGTGTTGCTAACTGGCTTAGGGCTCGTACTGTAAATGCTGCTATTATGCTTAACCTTAAAACTGCCGTTCAGAACTTGGGTAATCCCTTGCTTTATGGTAATGCTGTAGATGGTTTTGGATATAGTGATGTCGTTGCCGCTGTGAGTAATTACAGTATGAATATGCAGCTTGCAGAGGGCTATAAATCGGCTAAGGAATTTGTTTACAGCAAATCCCCTTGGATGAAAGAAAGGTCTGTGCTTCCTGACATTTCCCTGCGGGATATGAAAGAAATGGAAGGCCTGAATCCTATAGAAAAGAAAGCTGTTGAATTTGGCACAAGATTGCTGGTCGCTACTGATAATCTTTCTGCTATTCCAGTATGGATGCAGGCGTATGGCAAGAAAATCAGGGCTGGTGCAGGCGAAGCAGAAGCTGTGGACTTTGCCAATACGGTTATTAGACGTACACTTGGCAGCAGCAGAGTTACGGAGGTTGCACCGCTTTTGCGTGGCGGACCTATGCTTAAACTGTTTACTACCTTCCAAGGCTTCTTCAATACACAATATAATCAGTGGGCCAGAGAGTATAATATCTTCTTAAAAGAAAAAGACATAATGCGTCTTACTTCGTTTGTGGGAGCTAAGTTTGTAATGTTTGCTTTTATAAACTTGATGTTGTCGGCCGAAGATCCATTTGAAGAAGATAAGGATGAATATCAAAAGATATCAAAAGAACTGCTTACTTACCCTATGAGTTTAGCCGGACCGGTTGGACAAGTTGGTAATGCTATCTGGAGCAGGGCTTTAGGCATGCAGACTTACGGGTATAGAATGACTGCAGTACAAGGCACGATAGAGCAAATGGAACGTGCTGCCGGTAAGGTACAAAAGGTTTACCAGGGCAAAGCAGATTATGACGAATTGGTTGAGCCTACTGCTACATTTGTTGGAACAGCATTAGGTGTGCCTGCACAATTAAACAAATTATTCTTTAACGGATATGATATCTTGTTCAATGGTATGGAGCCGGAAGTTGGCGACATCTTTAGACGTCGACCGAAAAAAGAACGGTAAAATAAAAATACCCCCTCAAATTTGAGGGGGGTATTTTTTAGGTACACAAACTTTTTAAACTTTTTTCTAGGTTTGATTTTATTCTTGCTATGTCATTAGCAGTATCTTCTAATATTTTATTTGTAAAACCGTCGTTCGGATATTGTGCTGGTAATTTGGCTAATGAATAAGATAAAATTCTAGCTTTTACTCTTGCTAAAACTAATTCTTGAGTTTGTTGAAGGATATGCTCACATAATATCTTATCTTTGATAGATGTAGATGGTGTGAGTTCAGCATTTTTTATAGCTACTTTCATGAGTAATGCTTCTGTATGTAAATTATCTAAAAATGTTATTGGCATGACCCATTCGTTATCAAAATAAGTCGTTTTAGAATCCATATTGTAGTTGAGTGATTTAAACGCTATTTTTATACTTGTATTAACGTCTTGATTTGTAAAATACAGTGATTCATTAGCTAGAACGATATTAGTAAAAGAGAATAAAATAAATAGTATTAGCAATATTTTTTTCACAATAACCCTTCTTTCATCTTTTTCACAATTATATCACATTTATAAATGAAAATAAAACAGCCCGTAGGCTGTTTTAAAGTTAAGATTTATTAAGGTATTCTTCTATGAATTTATTCAAGTCATTATCTTGATTGTCTATTATTATATATAAATCATCAACAATAGAATGTTTTTTTGAATCTGTAATGAATTTAAACTGACCTGAAATAAAAGCAAAAAGTCCGATTACGACTTCACTGTCTCTGAAAAATTTGAAAAGCAAATAACCATTCTGTGAAATAGGATCAATTGCTGTGAAATATGATTCCTGTTCTAAAAAATCATAATCATTGAATTGAGGGAAAGAGCTCAAAATAAAATCATCTATAATAGGATGAGTGGAATTAAAATATCTGTCTTTGTCTAAATCAATTTGATTGCCGTTATCATCCAAGCATAAAATTGAACCTTTTAAGTCCTCTGGAATCGTTTTTATGAATGGAACACGTTTGACTTTAGGAAAGATATCCCAGTGAAGCAAAGAATTCTGTGTATCGTATATTAGTTTTTCTACTAATTTATAGACTTTAGAGTCAGACTTTGATTGAGTATCCAAAAGCAGATAATCTAAAGTTACATTAAATAATTCTACAAGTTTTTTTAATAATTCTGGATCGCTAGGAATACTTTTTCCCGTCTCGTAGTAACTAACAATTCTCGAGGATACTCCTAACTTTGTGGCTAAATCTTTTTGGGTCATACCCTTGGCTTCACGGAGTTTCTTTAGATTTTCACTGAAAGACATATTAATCACCACCTAAAGCAATTATAACAATAAGAACCATAAGACACAATATTTTTCTCAAAAAACACCAAGACGTATATTGACATAACTAACGTATTACGTTAAAATTAAAAGTAACAAACGAGAAAGGAGTATTAAAGATGAGGCCAACAATTGATTTTAAAGGTGATCTTGGAGCAGTACTTAGATACCACTGTACAAAAGTGGGCATTAGTATTGCTGGCTATGTCAAGGGGTTAGTGTATGATGATTTGTTAAAGAAGTATCCTAACTTACTTGATGAAACAAAAAAAGAAACTGTCACACGCTAACCGACCAAAGTTACCGTGACAGTTTCAAAGCAGAAAGGCGTACGGAAAACGTACTATTTCTTAAAATAGTATAGCATTTTTACGTATGCCTTTCAAGATATTTATTTTGGGAGGCATATTTTTATGAAAAATGAACTGAAGATTTTTGAAAACAAAGCTTTTGGTAAAGTTAGAGTAATTGAAAGAAATAACGAGCCATGGTTTGTTGGCAAAGATGTAGCAGAAATTCTTGGGTATCAAAATGCAAGTAAAGCACTTTTAGATCATGTAGATGATGATGATAAACTCAATAACGTTTCGTTATCGAGTTTAGGACAACGTGGTGGGTGGCTCATTAACGAAAGTGGATTATACTCATTGATTCTATCTAGTAAACTACCTGCCACAAAACAATTCAAACGCTGGGTAACAAGCGAAATACTTCCTACGATTCGCAAAAGTGGATCGTATTCTGTAAATCAGGATATGAAGGCCAAAGAAGTAGAAGCTCGCTTAAATAACAGCCGTGCAAGAGTTGCATCGACATTCCTTAAAGTTGCTCAAATGACTGATCTGCTAGAATATAAACATATATGCCAGCAGAAAGCAGCAGAGGTTTTGAGCGGCGTACCATTACTACCAATGCAGTCTATAAACGAAAATACTTTATCTGCTGATGAGGTCGGCAGAGAACTTGGAATCAGTGGTAATATGGTTGGCAGGATTGCGAATCAGCATAATTTAAAAACTGCCGAATATGGTAAATATTTTTATGACAAATCACGTCATTGTCAAAAACAGGTAGAAACATTTAGATATTATAGGAAGGTAATTCCAGTAATCCAAAGTATTATTGATAATAAAAAAGTAGGAGCGTAATATAAAATAAGAAACACCCGCCTGCTCGTGGAAAAGTTAGCGAGTGTTTCAAGCACCAGCCGAAGCTGATAACAATAGTATAGCAGTTTTCGGCTGGTATATCAAGGAGGATATACCATGAACGGAAACAGGTCGTCGTGTCCTGACGATAAAGCAGAAGCTGTCGCCAGATTTATACACGCAGTAAAAAATATGACTAAGAATGAGTTTGAATTAAAGTATATAAATGAAAGCGGTGATCCAAAAGTGGATGATTCGTCGAATGATGTAAAAAAATATATTGAGGATTGGGCTTCGTATGATGATTGTATAAATGATTTTATTAGTGCTATAGAATCTTTGTGCGGCAATAATGCAGCTGTTACAGCGCTTGTATGTTCAGTAATGACTTATTCTAAAAAGCAAGGACAATTAGAAGCAAAACTGGAAAAGCTTGGCATGTCAGCAGATAATATCTTGGAAACTTATTGTAAATTATTTGAGAAATAAATTTTAAAAAGTTTCCGACAAAACCACTATAAAAATGAGTTAAAATAGTATCATAAAGTTAGTTAGAACTTAATAGAAAGCGCTTACTTCGGTAGGCGCTTTTTTATTTGGAAGGAGAGGCGATTTATGGAAAATTTAGTGCAAATCATTGACAGGCAGGTAGTTGTTTCCAGTAGGCAGGTAGCGGAGCATTTTGGGAAACGTCATTCTGATGTAATTAAAGCCGTTGAAAACATATCTTGGATTTGCAGGCAACCGGCGTAAAAGTTCGTTGGTTTGATGAACACCGGTACATAGAACAGGAGTGAAATTATGGATAAAGAGGCTATCATACAAGACCAAATAAATTTACTGTTGGAGGAGCAGAAAAAGGCTGCATCTTTGGACGAGAAGTTAAAGATAGCATCAACTATAGCCAGTATGCTAAATGCTACTGTGGTTAAAGATGCTCCGGCCGCAGTAAAGGTTTAAGGGTGGTGATAATATGACGGTACAGAATACGACAGTTAAAGATATTTATGTTGGTAATGGAGCGACAACGAAATTCCCAATAACATTTCAGATGACGGATCATCCTGAATATATAAAAATATATATTACAGGTGATGATAGCGTTGCCGTAGAAACGGAGAATTTTTCTGTTGATCTTGAAGCTAAAACAGTTACTTATCCAGCTAATGGCGATCCGCTGCCTGATGGACATAAAATAACTATTTATCGTGAGCTGCCATTGTATCAGCTAATGAACCTGGTTAATCAAGGTCCGTTTTTTGCAGAGAATATTGAATTGTCTTTTGACGATCTAACTTTTATATGTCAGCAATTAAATGAAAAATTGAATAGGACATTATCTGCTGGTATTGATGTAAATAATTTTAATAATACTTTTCCTGTAAAGGCTGGAATGAGTTTTAGAATCAATGATGCTGGTGATGGACTTGTGCTGACGGAGGACCCTGCTAGGGTGTTACCTTTAGCTAAAGATGTATTAGAGCAAACGAAACAGGTCAAAGAGAGCGCCGTTAACGAAACAACAAATATTAAAAATACTGCAATCGAAGAGCTGACCGCTATAAAAGATGCTGCAGTAAATGAAACTACGGAAATAAAGGACGAAGCTGTTGCTGCTAAAAATACCGCTGTTGGAGCTGCGGCTACTGCGGCAGAAGATGCTGTTAATAACGTTCAAACGTTACTTGATGAAAAAGTGGCTGCCGCAGAAAACGCAAAAAGTGTAGCTGTTTCTTCTGCTGAATCAGCATTAGCAAGTAAAAATGCTGCGGCTGCATCACAGTCGTCTGCTGCTGCCAGTGCAGAAACAGCCCAGGCTTCGGCAGAATCAGCTTCTAGCAGTGCTAATGCAGCATTAACAAGTGAGAATAATGCGAAAGCTAGTGAAACCAAATCTGCAAAAAGTGAAGAAAATGCTAAGGCTGCTGAAACTGCTGCAGAAAATAGTAAAAAAAGTGCTTCAGATTCCGCTAGTGCGGCTTCTAGTAGTGCTGAATCTGCATTAGAATCTAAAACGTTAGCTGTAGCATCAGCAAATTCAGCTTCTGCGAGTAAGACAAGTGCAGAAAGCAGTGCTAAATCAGCAGCATCTTCAGCAACTACAGCTACAAGGCAGGCAGATAGAGCGCAGGATATTGCTGATAGCTTAGAAGGTTTAGCCGGTATTACTGGTATAGCGACAACAGAGGAAGCTATCGATGGTGTAGTTGATAACAAAGCAATGACGCCGTTAAAGACAAAAGAGGCTGTTGCAGCACAGGTTCCAGAAATAATGCGGGAAACATTACAAAACAAAGCAGACCTTGTAAATGGAAAAGTACCAACAAATCAACTTCCTGAAATGGATTATGTGCCAAATAGCGAAGTCGGTAATGCTGCAAATAAAATACCTAAATATAATGCATCTGGGCATTTGGTTTTACCAAATGGTGCTGAATTTTGGATAGGGTGATATTATGGCAGAGCTTGCAAAGAAATTACTTTTCAAGAAAAATGGCGTGGAGCAAACTGCTAAAGCCTACTCTACTGCGGCAGAAGTTGGGGAACATTGGGTAAATGCTAAGATAGACGGCGTTCCTGCTTATGTTGCTATTGGAGATATAGCAGACAGCAGAGCGACAAGCGGTAGGGTTAAAGGTAGTGGTGGCGATTCATACGCTATATTAAACAGTGGAAAACCTCCCTACAATAAGGTTGAATATAGAACTCCAGGTACTTATACTATTACATTTGCTGCTGGAGTTACAAGTGCTAAAGCAACTGTTGCTGCTGGTGGTGGCGGTGGAGGTGGCGGTTCGTATAATGGTACAGGAGGTACTGGTGGGCGCGGTAACCTAATTGTAGGCGTGAAATCAGTTACATCTTCTACACCTTACAGTGTTATTGTTGGAGCAGGAGGAACAGGAGGTGCTGGCGGGAGCGGATCTTTTGGCAAAGGAAGCCAAGGGGCTAATGGTAATGCATCATCTGCATTAGGGATAACGGCCAATGGCGGTGGAGGCGGTGGTGGTGCTTCGGCAAGCAGTAATGGTAGTACTGGAACTAGTTATGGTTCTGGTGGAGCAGGAGGCGCTGGTGGTAATAGTGCTTCTATAGGGGGGACTGGAGGTACTGGTAATACTGGTAATAACGGCTGGGTAATTATAGAATACGGTGGTGATATTTAAATGGCAAAAAATAGATTCGCACAGCCATTGTACGGTAAGATAATTTATATTTATGAAACTAATTTAACAATGGAGCAGTTACCTACTATTTTCGATCCATCAACGTATTGGATTGATGTAACAGGCTTAGACTGCGAAGTAGGTTATTTAGTTAGTTTTAAAGAAGGTGTAGGGCTTGTTTTAGCACCACCGCCTAACGAAGAATATACATTTGAAGAGTTAAAAGCCCAAAAGCTTGAACTTGTTGACGCATGGACAGCAGATAAAATTACTGGCGGTTTTATTTCTCAATGCACCGGTAGCCCTGTGAGGTATGATAGCGATAAAGATACTCAGCTTACGATGCAGGGAATTGCACTGAATGTCAGCACAGAACGTTTTGCAAACGAATATCCGTTAGGATGTCCAGTCCGGGGCTATAAAGAAGGGGAAACTGAAAAAACAATACAGTATCTTAACGCTGCTCAGGTATATACCTGGTGTGCTGATTTATCGTCTCATATAGGTGCTTGCAAGCAGCAAGGATGGATTAAACAGGCACAGGTAGAGGCTGCGTTAAGCAAAGAGGATTTGGACGCTATTATATTAGATTAGGCGGTGCGTTGATATGGCAGAAGGAGATACTAGAAGAATTTTTGAACGGTTAGATCAAATGGCGCAGGAGATAACTAGGCTCGTTGTCTTGGGTGAGGCGAAAAATAGACAATGTGATCAGCAAGAAAAAACAATTGCCGATCACGAGGAGCGTATAACAAACTTAGAATGTCAAAGCGGCTGCATCCGCGGAAACGTAAGTTTACTGGCTTGGTTGGCGACATTAGCGGTAGCTGTTTATGGTGTGGTTATAAAGTGAGTGATAAAAATGTTTAATCAAATAAAAAAGTGGATAGAAACAGGACTGAACAAACTGCCTAAACTAAAAAGAACTACTGGTAATTTATGGCTGACTTATACGGCAATAGGTCTGCTGCTGGGGACGATATTGATGTATATCGGCACTTGGGTATATTTTACGTTTTGGCTGTATAAGGCTGGGCTGGCAGAGTTGAGAGAGATTATTGTAATTATGGCTGGCGCACCATTTATAACAGCACTATGCCTGTTGAGGAAGGGGACAGTAGACAAAGACGGCAATGGCATAGCTGACGAAGATGAAAAACAACCCGAAAGAAGGCCGCGTAATGACTTTAACGACAGATGAAGCAATACAGGTATTGGAAGCTATACGCAACTGTTTAGATCCTCGCCGGGTGAGATATGGCGCTGACTGGCGAAAAGATAAAGCGTTATGTATGGCTATAGAAAAATTGAAAGAAGATGATCAGAATGGATAACCCATTATATGTAAGTAAGCATTGGAGCGTGACAGAGTGGGATTGCTGGAGACGCAGCAAAAACGATTATGCGTGGGATAACGAAAATAGCAGGCTGTGTACTAACGATGAAAAGACAGCTAACCTATTTCGAATTTTTGATATGCTGAGAGATTGGAACCCTAATTGGGTTATCAACACTACCAGCTACCATGAAGAATATGGCACCAACTTTAAATCAGGCTTCAGAACAGTAGCTGATGGAGTAAATGCTGCTTGTGGCGGTGAAGTAGGCAGTTACCATACTCGTGGCTGTGCAGCTGACATCCATATTTCAGGGCAGGACGATACTGATACTGCATTGGCAGACACGGTCATTGCGGCAGCTAAAGCATGGGGAATAGAGGATCAGTTAGGCATCGGATATTACGGGAACTGGATTCATGTTGATACCCGAGGCTATACATCAAGATGGTAAAGGAGTTAGAAGCAAATGAAAAATATTATTGAATGGTTTATTAAAACTACAGAAGACTTAAAAGGATTTGACGCACATTTGCAAGAGGAAATGCAGAAATATGCTAATAAGCAATGTAAAAAAGCTTTTCTGGCTGGAACGATCATTGGAGTGGGACTTGGTATTGTGATAAAAGCGTATATATTCTAATAATTTCCACAGAATCAACCTGTACGCTGTTTTCTATGCGCTCGAATATATTATTAATAATTTTAACAATAAAACAGCGTACAGGTTAAATATTGAGGTGGTGAAAATGCTAAATGAAGAAAAGCAAATCAAATATAGTAAAAATTTTATTATTCTCTGTTTTATTGCTGCTTTTATTGTTATGGCCTTTAACTGGCTTGGCGGCAGAAGCAATAAATCAGGAATCGGTATATATAATAACGGAAACGGAACTGGCGACGTTGGAACAAAACTCAACCAGGCAATTGGAAATCAGCAGGAAATTAGCGCTGGAATTACAGATAGCAAGGGAACAGCAGACGCTATCGGATCAAGCATCGAGCGAAGCCAAACTGCAAATAAATCAGCTGCAGAAGCAGTTGACAGAGCTGGAAGCCTGGTCGAAGAAGCAGGAAGAATTACAGCAGAAAATCTTGAAATCCTTGCCACCGTCCGCGCCAGGGGTTCTGCGGGAGATCGGAGCCAAGATTGATATTGATCACTATGTTACAGGTATCAGCTACGGAGTGAGCCGCCGGATAGGTAGCAAATATATAGGATTTCGAGGCGAGTATGATTGGCAAGATAAAAAAACTGGTGTGTGGGTAACATATGCGTACTAAA
>ERZ860668.554-NODE-554-length-28500-cov-7.114150_pt1 | contig 28500 bp, 18 predicted proteins | sample MGYA00510062_ERZ860668 | MGnify/ENA primary metagenome ERZ860668 (study PRJEB30046, sample SAMN00715258) | human gut metagenome | study: EMG produced TPA metagenomics assembly of the A metagenome-wide association study of gut microbiota in type 2...
GAAAACAGAACGAATCCCTTGCTTCCATCGAAAAACGTCCTAGACCTTATCATAAATTGTTAAGATGGATTACCACAAAAATCGAGCCGTGTCAACAAAAACTTTTGAAAACACGCCACCTTCGTCAGCTTGCAAGAAAACACAAGGGAAACTTTGGTAAAAAGAGAGAGGACAGACGGAAAAAAGGATTTAACTACAAAAAGGAGAATCCGATGAAATAAGAGCAAAACAAGATGGTGCAGAAAATGATTATGGCTAGGCACATTGAAGTTTGTCGTAGGTTATATAATAAAGATAACCGTTCGATAAAATTGTGGATTTTGCTTGGAAGTGAGTTGATTCAGTATGAGTTTAGTGCCTGCCACAGCTCATCTGAGAAATCGAACACCGCCACGCTGTACCCGGCAAAGCGGCTTTGAACATCCACAGTCTGGCTGCCGTCGGCGGCAGTATTGTAGCTGCCCAGTTCCAGTGCGGAAAGGGCGGGCAGATCGCTCCACGGCATGAGTTTTGTCTGCCAGTCGGCGCCCAGCTTTTCGCTCAGCGCCCCATAAGCCTGCTCAAAGCCCTCTGGGTCTTCGAGGATCCAGATTTTGCTCTCGCCGTTGGCAAGGTCGGTATTCATCTGGGTGGCACCTGCCATCTGGCCGTTCATGTCGGTCAGGGAGGCGTTGGCGCTCCAAGTGTAATTGTTCACCTGCACCACCACAGCACCATCACCGTTGGCATCCTCCGCATAGTCTGCCAGTGCAGTCTGCAGGCGCTGCACAGCCTCATCCGGCAGAGCATCTGCCGTGACCACGGCCACGGTGTAATCGGGGTCTACGGTGGTCAGCAGACCGTGCGCTACATACACCACGCCCACAATGACCAGCGCCGCCACCGCCACGATGCCCCAATTATAATACCACCAGTTGGCGCGGGAGCGCTTTTTCTGCTCCTGCACGGTCAGGGGCTTATCGGGCGCTGCCGGGCGCGGAATGGTGCGCACCGGTACGCCGTACTCCTGCCGCAAAACAGGGAACAGGGTCTGCATCGCTGCAAGCCCCGGCAGCCAGAAACCGAACAGCACCGCCCAGAACACACTGACCGGGAACAGCAAGATCATGCCGCCGATGCCCGCCAGCATGAGAACGCCTGCCAGTACGCAGCGGCCCGGGGCGGTGACCAGAAGATTGACCGCCCGGCGCAGCAGCCTGCCCAGAGAGAGCTTGTCCGGTGGTTCCAGGGGCAGGGCGGCGGCGCAGAGCGTGCCGCCCACCGCCAGCACCAGAAAGTCCAGTGCCAGAAACACCAGAACTGCAAGCCCGGGGTAGTACCCCTGTTGTGCGGCGGCTTCAAATACAAAGGCCGATACAAAGCACAGCAGCCCCAGCACCAGCGTGCCAATGCAGCCAAAGGCGCCGGCGGCTTTCCAATGGGCGGCAAGGGTCTGCTTTGCCCGGGGCAGCCACTGGGAGGGGTCATTCTGCAAGCTGCGCAGGGCACAGTCGGCAAGCAGCACCATGGCAGGGCCGACCAGCAGACCGGTCACCGCGCTGCACACCACCGTGAGCGGCAGGGAGAGCAGGGTGACCCCCAGCGAGACCCCCAGCGCGGCGGGCAGGCAGAGCACGCAGACCATCAGGTTCGTGCCCAGCAGCTGGCCGAGGTCGCGGCCGACCATCTGGCAAAAGCGTGCAAAGCCTTTTTTCTCCGGCTCGTTTGGGCCTACGCCGTGACCGTCCCGCCCATAAAGGGCATTGTAGATGCTCATATCACTTCACCTCGGTGCCAAAGGCTTCGATCTGAGTCAGGGCAGGGAAAGGTGAAGTGCCCTCGGCCTGAATCAGATCCTTCAGCACAAGGCTGCGCACCCGCTTGGGTTCAAAGGTCACACTCTGAGGCTTGGCGCTTTTTACCAGCGGAATGTCCAGTTGGCTGCCGTCGGAAAACTCCACCGTGGCCTTGACCCAGTAGTTGTCGTGGGGGAAATCTGCCCGCTCGGTGATGCGCAGTTCGTCCAGCAGTACCTCCCGGCCAAAATCCAGCGTCAGGGCAGCGTTCGGGTCGCGGTTGATGCCCCAGCTCTGATAGGGGTACTCGCCGTGGGCACTGTTCTCAAAAATGCCGTCGATGGCGTTGCGGGCGGCAAACACCGCCTCGCCGCGCGTTTCCACGTTGGCGCTGGCGTGGGGATAAAAACCGGTGTCGCCGTGTTCATCGTAGCAGTTAAAGGCCAAGTTTCGCCGGGCGGCGATCTCCTCCGGCAGCGCAAGGCGTGCGCGGATGACATGACGGCTGCCCACAAAGCTCTTGGGCGAGTAGGTGATGGCCTGCTCCCCAAAGGGAATGTGGAAATTGATCTCCCGCTTGACCACATACACAAGGGCCTCCGGCATGGTATCCTCGAACTGGATAACGCAGTACTGGCCGGGATGGTCGATCTCCAGCGCCACCCGGTCACCGGGGCGGTATTCGTTGGTGTACACAAGGGATACGGCGGTGTCGGCGTCACAGGTCATCAGGGTGTGACCCGCTTCGTCCAGAATTTTCAGCTTGATGGTCTCCATAACGGTTCTCCTTAATACAGTTCAAGGTTCAGTGTTTTTTGGAAATGCAGGGTGATCTTATAGATCGTTTCCGGCCATGCGGTGCGCAGACGCGGGTCGGTGATGGGCACCGGAGTAACAGCAGCCGTTGCGGCGTCCGGGTCAAAGCGGATGCCGCCCAGCGCACCCACCGCAAAGCCGTCCGCAGTGGGGGCGGCTTGCTGCTCGGTGAGCAGGGTCAGCTCCACCGTGCCGGGATAGTCCGTTTCGTCCAGCAGGGTGATGCCCTGTTCGCTGACAGATACGCTGCGGCGGTAGGTGGTAAGCCCCGGGATGGGCGGGTACGCGCCCGCCAGCTCGCCGGTGATGCTGTTCTTATCGGTGCACACCTCCCGGGCAGCGTATTCCGCGCCGGGCAGCTGCTGCACGCCGTCAAAGGTGGGCAGATTGTGCCATGCGCTCTGCATGGTCCAAATTTCATACCGCTGGGGGCTGAAGGTCTTTTGGGTGTAGCTCTCCACTCCGATATCGATCAGGAACGGTTTGCTGTCCTTGTATACCGTGATACTGCCGGTATCGTTGTGGTTGTGGCTGTCGCCGTTGGAACCGAACTTTGCGCCCAGCACCCAGCTGCCCTGCCGTGCGGCATAGATGCCCACACTGGGGTACCACACTGTGGGCAGATGCCGGGATTTTGCGGAGTGCTCCATCAGCTCCTGCTCTGCAAAAGCAGTGGTCAGCCGGTACCACAGGTTGATGTGGGTGCTGCCGTCCGGGTTCTGCAAATGGTCGGGGTCGGCATCGGCGCGGAAATCTGCCGCCGCAAGGGCTTGCAAAGCATCGCTGCCCACAGCCTGTCCAAAGCGGTATTCTCGTGCACCGCACCGCCCGGCCAGGGGGCTGCAATCGCCAAAGTTCAGGTAGTAAGGCCCTTCCACATGGACATTGCAGATGTACTCCGCAATATTTTTGATCTTAGGCTCATGGAACAGGGGGGAGAAGGCCTCCGGCGCGATGGCAGATAAGATTTCCAGACACCCCCACAGGGTCAGCCCGGCGTGGCGGTAGTACTGGGCACCCTCGTTGCAGCAGCCGTCCGGGCCGTAGTCCTTCAAAAAGCAATCCAGACTGTATGCAGCCTGTTTGACAGCGGCTTTCCGCTCGGACTGTGTGGTGGGCAGCAGAAAGACCGTGAGCAGCACGTTTTGGGTACACCAGCTCGTCCAGTTGCACATAGGCTCCGCGCCGTTGCCCATCCACCAGAAGTGACCTGTAAAATAGGGCATCAGGATGCGGGTGTTCAGTTCCTGCTCCATCCGGGCCGTGATGCCCGACGCGGCGGTGTCCAGCTCGTCTGGCAGTAAGTACCGGGTCAGCGCCAGCAGGGCACCGGTCTCGGCGGCAAACAGATCCACGATGGGGCGGGTGGTGTCCGGCAGGGGCAGCTGCGGCGTGTCCCGGATGTAGCTGTTGTGGGCGGGCAGCTGCCATGCGCTTTCCTCACAGATCGCCCATACGGTATCTGCAATGGCATCCAGAAAGCGCCCTTTGTGCTCCACACACTCGGCACTTACCAGTGCACACAGCCGTACTCGGCGGGAGAAATAGGTATCCTCCCACGCCGCGCGCCGCCCGGTGCGGGTAAAGTCCAGCCAGAGCGAGAGCGGCAGGGGCGCAATGGGCGTTTGCAGCGCGGCTTCTCCCGCCTGCAAAAAGCGGTCTTTCACCCGCTGGGGCAGCCCCTGCCATACAGTGCGCTCCCTGGCAGGGGGAAAGGGCCGGTAGTCAGGAAGAGATTCCGGCAGAAAAGCAAGCTGTTCCTGTATCATAAAAGCCTCCGACTTCAAATACTTTGCTGATATTCCCGCGGGCTGAGACCCGTGACCTTTTTGAACACCTTGGAGAAATAGAACGAGCTCTCATAGCCCAGTTTCTCTGCAATCTCGTACACCTTCAGGTCGCCCCGTTCCAGCATCTCTTTCGCCGCAGCGATGCGGGTCTCGGTGATGTACTCCACAAAGCCGCTGTCGCCGTATTTGCCGAACAGCTGGCTGAGGTAGTTGGGTGAAAAATTGAACACCGCCGCCACATCGGCCAGCGTCAGTTTTTCCGAAAGGTGATTTTTGATATACTCCTGCACCTGTGCCACCACCTGCATCTTTCCAGCCGTAGCATCGCCGTCACCGGCCTCCACAAACTGGATGGGATTTTCAGCGGTCAAGATGGGCTGCAGGTGGGCATTTTCACGGCAGCGGCGGGCAAGGCCCAGCAGGGAATTGGTGGGCCGCCCCACAGCCCAGAGCAGCCGGACCGTGAAGTAGTTGTACAAGATCTGGCTGGCCCGTTCCAGCAGGGGGCGCAGCACCGCCCGGTAGTTCTGGCATTGGGCATCGGTCAGGCAGAACAGCACATTGCAGCGCATGGCATCGGCCCCGGTCACGTAGCAGGGCAGATAATTTTGCAGGGTGGTTTCCAGCATCCGCCCGCAGGAAAAGCTCAGCTTCAGCTGCTGTGCGGGGGCAAGCTCTGTGTTGGCAATGATCTCGCAGCTGGCCACAAGGTAGTCGTCGCTTGCAAGGTTCAGCTCCATGTGCCGCAGCGGCTGTTCCAGCTCGCTCTCCTCCTGAAACAGCCCGGCGTACAGCCGTACAAAAAAGCGTTCCTGATAGGTGCGCACGCTCTCGGCAAGGTTTTCCTGCACCGGCAGCTCCCCAAGCAGCGCCCGCTCCTTTTTGACGCGTTCTGCGGCGCGGGCCAGCGCGGTCTGCAGATTTTCCGGGGTCAGGTCCAGCTTGACAAGGTAATCCACCACCCCGGCCCCCATGGCCTGTTTGATGTAGTCAAATTCCTCAAAGCTGGTCAGCATAATAAAAGCGGGCAGCGACCCCCGCTCCCGGCAGGTGCGGGCAAGGGTAAGGCCGTCCATTACCGGCATTTTGACGTCTGCAATGACGATGTCCGGCTTTTCCCGCTCAATGAGTTCCAGCGCCAGTTTGCCGTTGCGGGCAGTGCCGCAGACAGTATAGCCCAGCTTTTCCCATTCCAGCATTCCCTGCAGGCCAATGAGCACCAGCGGCTCATCATCCACAAGTAAGATCCGCAGCATGATCGTTTCCTTTCTTCTGATAGGGCAGTCGGATAGTCACCTCGGTGCCCACGTCCTCTTCGCTTTCAATGGTCAGGCCGTAGCCCTCGCCAAAGGAATATTGGATGCGGCGGTTCACGTTCCACAATCCAACGTGGCGGAACTTTTCGGCCTTTTCTTTTTCTCCGGTGGGCGTGTCCAGCAGATGCGCCACCTGCTCCGGAGGCATCCCGATGCCGTCGTCGGTCAGCCGCAGCAGCACATCCCCCGTGGCCGGATCGATGGAAATATCCAGCAAGACGCTGCCGTGGCCGCCCTTTGGCTCCAGACCATGGAAAATGGCGTTCTCCACCAGAGGCTGCAGCGTAAAGCGGGGAATCAGGCAGTCCCGGCAAAGCCGCTCGTCCTCGATCCGGGAAACCTCGATCTCCAGATCGCCGCCATAGCGGTACTGCTGGATGGTAAAGTAATCGTTGAGCAGAGCCAGCTCCTCCTGCAGGGGCACCAGCTTCTGCGTTTCCTTGGAGATGCTTTTGGTCAGCCGGGCAAAGGCGGTGACCATTTCAGCGATGCCGGGCGCATTCTGGATGGTGGCCATCCAGCGGATGCTGTTCAGGGTATTGTAGATAAAGTGGGGGTTGATCTCGCTTTGGAGCATCCGGTATTCCAGCTCCTGTTTTTTGCGCTCATCCTCCACCCGGCGGTTCATCAGGCCGTCCACATCGGCGGCCAGCTTGTTGATGCCTCGGCCAATGTCGCCCAGCTCATTGGGCCACTCCACGGCAGGGTCGGCAGTAAAGTCGCCGCCGCCCACAGCTTCGATCCGCTTCTGCAGGGCCTCCACCGGGCGGGTAATGGCCCATTCCAGCCAATGCTGCATCAAAAAGCTCAGTCCCCACACGATGGCAAGCCCCAGTCCCAGCAGCCACAGATAGACACGGCGCTGCTGTAAAAAGGTGCTTTCGGGCATCACCTGGATCAGCGCTGCACCCCGGCCCTCCAGAACGACCTTGATTGCAAAATAACTGCTGCCGCCCTTCCGGAAGCGCCCCTGCCATGCGGACTGCTTCCAGGTGCGGTTCTCCACCGTGGAGCGCAGTGTGTAGGAAACATCAGAAAAGGCAGTTTCCACCTGTGTCAGGCGGCCATCCTCGATCTGCCAGAGCTGATTGCCCATCTCCCAATAGAGTGCGCTGCCCTCGCTCGTGGTATAGCCCGCTGCGGGATCGGTGATGACCGATGGGTCCAACGCAAGGTAGGCCGTGCCGCGGTGCATCGTTCCATGGCCGGAGCGGATGGGCCTGCTGATGGCAAGGCAGGCCGGGTGAGAGATCATCAGCGGGTCGGTGGTGAACCGCATCCCGTAACCCTGTTGCAAAAACAGGGTTACGCTGCTCCGGTTCAGGGCCGAAGAGCTGTTCAGCGGGCCGAACTGCAGGTGCCGGTCGTTTTCGTTGCTCATAAAGAACCGGATGACCTTGGGGTACAGCGGGCTGGAATAGTACTTTTCCTGTGCCGCCTTGTAGGCTGCAATGGTCTGGGTGCCGTTGACCTCTTCCTGTGAAAGATAGCGGCGCACGGTGTCGTTGATGGAGGCCCAGTTCAAAAGGGCATCCGCATCGTTCAGGCTTGTCTCGATGCTGGTGGCCACCAGCCGCAGGTTGAACTCTGCCGCCTGCAGGGTGTTTGTACGGACATATTGGTTGGAAAGAAAAAACAGTGCCGCGCAGACGGCAAGGGAGGTCAGCGCTGTAAAGATGCGCGTGCTCCACACGATCTGCCGCCGCAGTGAAAAACGGTGCCCGGGGCGATCCATACGCATTCTCCTTTCCCTTTCATTGGACGGCTTCCAATTTATACAGTACTGATTTTTGCGGCCTTTGTCAACGGCTTTTTGCATGATTTTTGTGTACATTGTACTGTTTTTATTTGTTACACATTTGTAATCTGTGCAAGAAATCAAGAAAGTGCAGATTTCAGCATAAGAAAGTGCATCTTTTTGAGAAAGGCCTGCAAAAAATACAGCCCCGCCCGGAATAATTCCATTCCGGTTGGGGCTGTTTTGCGGTATTCTAGTATCAACAAAAGCGAGCGGTTCTCCGGCACGAGGAGGCCGCTGCACAAAAAACGCACTGCCCTGAAGGAGGACAAGACTTATGAAAAAGATCTCTCGTCGTTCGTTCCTTACCGCTGCCGCTGCCTGCGGCGCAGCTGCTGCCCTGACCGCCTGCGGCGGATCTTCCAGCTCCACGGCTGCTTCCTCCACTGCTGGTTCCACCGCTGCATCCGCAGCCGCAGGCCCTGTCACTTTGCAGTGGTCGGTGTGGGATAAGGAATCTACCCCCTACTGGCAGGCCATGGCCGATGGCTACATGGCAAGCCACAAGGATGTTACCATTGAGATGGTGGACCTTGGCTCCAGCGATTACATGACCGTTCTGGCCACCCAGCTGGCAGGCAGTGCTGATCTGGATATTGTGACCATCAAGGATATCCCCGGCTACGCAAACCTGATCAATCTGGACTACCTCAAGCCCCTGAATGAGGTGCTGACCCGCGACACCGGCGATTTCAACGGCACCATCGAGCAGCTGACCACCGATGACGGCAACTTCTACGCCGTGCCCTTCCGCAGCGACTTCTGGGTGCTGTACTACAATAAGGACCTGTTCGACGCTGCCGGTGTGGAGTACCCCTCCAACGACCTGACCCTGGAGGATTACGATGCTCTGGCCCGTAAGATGACCAGCGGCTCCGGCGATACGAAGGTCTATGGCTGCCACTACCACACCTGGCGCTCCGCCGCTTCGCTGTTCTCCATTCTGGACGGCAAGAACACCATCATCGATGGCACCTACGACTTCATGAAACCCACCTACGAGATGGTCATTGCCCAGCAGAAGGACGGCATCTGCATGGATTACGGTTACCTCAAGACCTCTTCTCTGCACTACTCCGCAGCCTTTGAGAACCAGCAGTGCGCAATGGTCAACATGGGCAGCTGGTTTATCTCCACGCTGGAAGCCTACATGAAGGATGCCGAGACCAAGTTCAACTGGGGTATCGTCAAGTATCCGCACCCCGCCGGTGCAGAGGCTGGTTCTACGCTGGGCACTGTGACCAGTCTGGCCATCAATACTGATTCTCCCAAGGCAGAGGCTGCTGCCGACTTCATCAACTGGTGTGTCTCTGAGGAGGGCGCACAGGCCATTGCCAAGACCGGCACCTTCCCCGCCTGCGGCTCTGATGCCACCGCCGAGATCATCAAGTCCACCGAGGGCTTCCCCGAGGATGCAAACTCTGTGGATGCACTGACCACCTCCAACGTTTATCTGGAGATGCCCTACACCCAGTACGCATCGGATATTGAGACCATCCTCAATGCCGAGCACGATGCCATTATGACCATGAGCGAGACCGTGGACGAGGGCATCCAGAACATGAACGATCAGGTCCCCGCCGTTCTGGGCTGATCGTCTCCCACTGCTTTCTCATCATCTCCTTCTTCATCATAAAACACCGGAGGGCGGGCGATTGCCCGCCCTCCCGCCTTGTCAACGGAAAGGAGGCTCTTTTATGGCGAGTGCTGTTGTCCAGAATAAAACTCCCAGTAAAGTGCTAAAAAAATCGACCCGCGATTCACTGATCGCGTATTCCTTTATTGCGCCAAACTTCATTGGCTTCTGCGTGTTCACGCTGGTGCCCATGGTGTTTGCCATTGCACTGGCCTTCTGCGCATGGGACGGCCGCCACGCCATCGAATTTATCGGCCTGAAGAACTTTGTAAAGCTCTTCACCACCGATAAAATTTTTCAGGCGGCGCTGAAAAACACCATCGTCTATGTCATCGGTACTGTGCCGCTGACGCTGGCCTGCTCGCTGGCCATGGCTGTGCTGCTGAATCAGAATGTGAAGCTGCGCAACTTCTTCCGCACCGTGGCATTCTTCCCCTATGTTGCCTCGCTGGTGGCGGTGGCGGCGGTGTGGAACATGATCTTCAACCCCTCCATGGGCCCCATCAACATGATCCTGAACCAGTTCTTCGGCGTGGCAGTGGAAAGCCTGCCCCGCTGGGCTGCCGGTAAGGACACCGCCATGCTGACGGTCATCCTGTTCAGTGTGTGGAAGAACATGGGCTACTATATGGTCATTTATCTGGCCGGCTTGCAGGGCTGCAACCCGGACCTGAACGAAGCCGCCGAGCTGGACGGTGCAAACCGCTGGCAGCAGTTCTGGCACATCACCCTGCCGCAGCTGCGCCCCACCACCTTTTTTGTGGTCATCATGCTCACCATCTCCGGCTTCAAGGTTTACGATCAGATGTATATGATCACCCAGGGCGGCCCCGGCACAGCCACCATGACGCTGGTGTACTATATTTACAATGTTGCCTTCGTGAATACCCCGAAATACGGCTACGCAAGTGCCATTGCCATGGTGCTGTTTGTACTGGTGCTGATCGTTACCATCATCCAGTTCCGCGGCTCCAAGGGCGAGAACTGAGAAAGGAGGAAGAAACCATGGCAACCGCTGTTATCAAAGACCACGCTTCCCAGAAGCGCCGCAATTTCATCTCCAAGTTCCTGATCTATTTCTTCCTCATCGTCATCACAGCCTGTATGCTGCTGCCCTTTTTGTGGATGCTGTCCTCCTCCTTTAAGCTGAATAAGGATGTGTTCGGCTTCCCCATCCAGTGGATTCCCAAAAATCCCCGCTGGCAGAACTATGTGGACATCTGGACCCAGATCCCGCTGCTTACCTTTGTGAAGAACACGGTCAAGATCACCCTTGTCGTTACCCTGCTCCAGCTGTTCACTTCGTCCTTTGCAGCTTACGCTTTTGCCAAGATGCAGTTCAAGGGCAAGAATGTGCTGTTCCTGGGTTACATCGCCACCATTGCAGTGCCCTGGCAGGCCTACATGGTGCCCCAGTTTATGATGATGAGCTCCTGGCATCTGAACAACACCCATCTGGCCATTATGTGCCTGCAGGCCTTCAGCGCCTTTGGTGTGTTCCTGATGAAGCAGTTCTACGAGGGCGTTCCCTCTGAGCTGTGTGAGGCTGCCCGCATCGATGGCCTGAGCGAGTATGGCATCTGGTGGCACATTATGCTACCCCTGAGCCTGCCCGCCCTGTCCACCCTGACCATCTTCACCTTCGTGAACACCTGGAACGACTTCCTTGGCCCCCTGATCTACCTGACCAAGACCGAGCTCAAGACCATCCAGATCGGTCTGCGGATGTTCATCACCCAGTATTCCGCAGAGTACGGCCTCATCATGGCTGCCTCTGTGGTGGCACTGATCCCGGTGCTGATCGTATTCCTTTCCCTGCAGAAATATTTTGTGCAGGGTGTGGCATCCACCGGCATCAAGGGCTAAAATAACACCCGTAAGCGGGGTGCGGGCAGTCCCCGCGCCCCGCATTTTTTGGTAAGAATAGAGGGTAAGCGTTATGTTATATCCGGAACAGAATGAAGCACGCCTGAAACTGAGCCTGAACGGCACATGGGAGTTTACGCTGGGCAGCTGCGATGAAACCCGGTTCGACCCCGCAAAGCCCCTGCCGGATGCCCAGCCCATCGCCGTTCCTGCCAGCTACAACGACCAGAACGACCAGACCACTGCCCTGCGCCGCCACTACGGCTGGGCATGGTATCAGCGCAAGTTCACGCTGCCCGCTTTCTGCACCGGGCAGCGGGTGGTGCTGCGGTTTGGCTCGGTGACCCACACAGCCAAGGTCTGGCTGAACGGCCAGCTCATTGCTCAGCACAAGGGCGGCTTTACCCCCTTTGAAGCGGATGTCACCGCACTGCTGCACCCAGGCGAAACGGCTCTGCTCACCGTGGCCTGCGACAACCGGGTGAACCACAGCACTCTGCCGGTGGGCAACGAGGACGGCCAGCTGGCCTTCTTTGGCTCGGACAACGCGGGCATCCCCAGCGTAGAAGCTGCAAAGCGCATTGCCGCACCCCAGAACCGCCCGAACTTTGATTTCTTCAACTATGCGGGCATCCACCGCCCGGTGGTGCTCTACACCACCCCCAAAGAGTACATCGAGGATGTGACCGTAGTGCCCTCCGTGGACGGCATGGTGCAGTACGCAGTAAAAACCACCGGCGGCGCACCGGTGACCGTTGCGGTGCGGGATGCAGCAGGGCAGACCGTAGCACAGGCAGAGGGCGCAGAAGGCACCCTGACCATCCCGGAGGTGCATCTTTGGGAGCCGAAGCCCGGCACACCCTACCTGTACACCCTGCACATCACCTGCGGGGCGGATGTCTATGACCAGACCTTTGGTGTGCGCAGCGTCGAGGTGAGGGGCACGCAGGTCCTGCTGAACGGCAAGCCCCTTTACTTCAAGGGTTTCTGCAAGCATGAGGACTTTACCGCCCATGGCCGCGGCTTTGACCCGGTGCTGAACGTGAAGGACGTGAACCTGATCCACTGGGCAAACGCCAATGCCGTGCGCACCAGCCACTACCCCTACGCTGAGGAGTTTTACGATCTGTGCGACCGGGAGGGCATTCTGGTGATGGACGAGATCCCTGCCGTGGGCATTGGCGGCGGGGCAGTGCTGAACCCCTACAAGGAATACCCCATCGCCGAGCATCACCGGCAGGTGCTGACCGAGATGATCCGGCGGGACAAAAACCACCCCTGCGTGGTGCTGTGGAGCCTTGGCAACGAGCCGGATCTGGAGCACTTCCCGCAGGATGCTTACGACTACTGGCACCCCCTCTATGAGCTGGCCCATCAGCTGGACCCGCAGAACCGCCCCGTCACCCTGGTCTGCTGCCAGAACGACTACACCAGGGACATCACTACCCGCACGATGGATATCGTCTGCATCAACCGCTATTACGGCTGGTACAACCTTTCCAGTGATCTGGACGCCGCCTGCTACGGCTTAAATCAGGAGCTGGATTTCTGGGCAGAGCAGCACAAGCCTATGATGATGAGCGAATACGGCGCAGACACCCTTGCCGGTCTGCACACTGCCGGAGCGGAGATGTTCAGCGAGGAGTTTCAGGTGGAGTTCTACCGCCGTCTCGATGCGGAGTTTAACAAGCGCCCGTGGTTTGTGGGAGAATTTGTCTGGAACTTTGCAGACTACGACACCGTGCAGGGCCCCATGCGTGTGGACGGCAACAAAAAGGGCCTGTTCACCCGGGACCGCCGCCCCAAGCTGGGCGCGCATTTCCTGAGAGAACGCTGGAAGGACATTCCAACGTTTTACTTCAAATAAACCTCTCAGTCTGCTTCGCAGACAGCTCCCCTAATAGGGGAGCCCTTGGCAAAGAGAAAAAAGAATCTTCTTAAGATAAGGAGCTGCTTATGAAGACCTATCCGAATCACCCAATGACCGACACCGAGGCACGGCAGGCACTGGCCGATGCCTGCAAGCAGGTGGAGACCAATCTGCCCCTGTACACCTACCAGTGTCAGAACCATTCCAGTGTAAACGGCATCTACCCCGGCTGTGCCAATAACCAGTGGACCTGCGGCTTCTGGCCGGGGGAGATCTGGCTGGCCTACGAAGCCACCGGGGACGAGAAATTCAAGACCGCCGCCCTCATTCAGGTGGACAGCTTTGCCGACCGCATTGCCCGCAAGGTGGAGGTGGACCACCACGACATGGGCTTTCTGTACAGCCCCACCTGCGTGGCAGCGTGGAAACTGGTGGGCAGCGAAAAGGGCAAAAATGCCGCCATTGCCGCCGCCGATCAGCTGTTGACCCGCTACCAGCCCAGCGGAAAATTTTTACAGGCATGGGGCACCATGAATAATCCGGACAACTACCGCTATATCATCGACTGTATGCTGAACGTGCCGCTGCTCTACTGGGCAGCACAGGTGACCGGCAGTGACCACTACCGTGAGATCGCCGCCGCCCACACCGCCACCACACTGGCAAACTCCTTCCGGCCGGACGGCAGCACCTACCACACCTTTTTTATGAATCCGGACGGTACCCCCAAGGGCGGACGCACCTGTCAGGGTTATAAGGATGACAGCTTCTGGGCACGGGGTCAGGCATGGGGCGTGTACGGCAGCGCCATCGGCTACACCTACACCCACGATGAAAAGTTCCTCGATGTGTTCCGCAAGGCGCTGGACTTTTATTTTTCCCGCCTGCCGGAGGATATGATCCCCTGCTGGGATATGCTGTTTGCCCCGGAAAGCGGCGAGCCGCGGGATTCCTCCTCCACCGCCATCGTAGCCTGCGGTCTGCTGGAAGCGGCAAAGTATGTGGACGAAACAGAAGCTGCCCAGTGGCGCATGCTGGCACGGCAGATGCTGGCCAGCCTTGCCGCAAACTATGCGGTAAAGCCCGGCACCCTCGGCTCCGGCCAGTTGTTGCACGGCACTTACAGCAAAAAAAGCCCCTACAACACCTGCACCCCGGAGGGCGTGGATGAATGCACGAGCTGGGGCGATTACTTCTACATGGAGGCGCTTACCCGCCTGACCAAAGACTGGGAGATGTACTGGTAATGAACTTGCAGACAAAAGCGGATTTTACCGTGCTGATGCACAAATTCCTCGATCCCCTCAAGCCTTATTATTCCGCAGGCTGCGCCCGGCTGCATCTGGGCGAAACGGGTGTCACTTACAACCAGAACGCCATCGAGCTGGAAGCCTTCAGCCGCCCGCTCTGGGCGCTGGTGCCCTTCTGGGTAGGCGGCGGCTCCGACCCGGAATTTGAAGCGATATACCGCAAGGGCCTTGCCGTCGGCACCGACCCGGAAAACCCCGAATACTGGGGCACCACCGGGGAGTACGACCAGTGCTATGTGGAGATGGCCGCCATTGCCTGCGGCATCCTGACTGCCCCGGAAAAGCTGTGGATGCCGCTTTCTGATACCGAAAAACAGAACCTTGCCGCATGGCTGGGGCAGATCAATGCCCACACCATCCCGGACTGCAACTGGCAGTTTTTCCGCATCCTTGTAAACCTTGCCCTGAAAAGCGTGGGAATGCCTTTCAGCCCGGAGCTGCTGGAGGACGGCCTTTGCAAGATCGACAGCTATTACAGCGGTGACGGCTGGTCTACCGATGGGGCTTCCGTGCAGAAGGATTACTACATCCCCTGGGCCATCCAGTATTACGGCCTGTTGTACTCCCGCTTTGCCGCCGACACCGACCCACAGCGCGCTGCCCTTTACCGCCAGCGTGCCCAGCTGTTCGCCCAGCAGTTCGTCTACTGGTTCGATGCCAACGGCGCAGCGCTGCCCTTTGGCCGCAGCCTGACCTACCGCTTTGCTCAGAACAGCTTCTGGGCGGCCTGCATCTGGGCGGGGCTGGAGCCGTTGCCCCTGCCGGTGATGAAAGGCCTCATCGTCCGCAACTTCAACTGGTGGCTCGGGCAGAAAATGTTCGACCGGGACGGCATCCTCACCATCGGCTACTGCTATCCGCAGATGTACATGGCCGAGCGGTACAACGCCCCGGGCAGCCCCTACTGGGGTATGAAGAGCTTTTTGCTGCTTGCTTTGCCGGACGACCATCCCTTCTGGACTGCCGAAGCCGCACCGATGCCCGCACTGGATTCGCTCAAACCCATGCCCTATGCCAACATGCTGGTGCAGCGGCGGGCGGGCCGGGTGACGGCCTACGCCGCCGGTGTCAACGAGGGGCATGGCCACGGACAGTTCCCGGAAAAGTACGCAAAGTTTGCCTACGACACCCGGTTTGGCTTCTGCGCCTCTCGCAGCCGGGAGGTGCTCCATCAGGCCGCGCCGGACAGTATGCTGGCCTTTGTGATAGACGATAACGTGTTCGTGCGCAAGGTGAGCAAAACGTGGGAAATTGAAGCAGGGACTGTGACGGCCCAGTGGTCTCCCTTCCCCGGCATTGATGTCACCACCACCATCACCCCCACGGCCACCGGCCACCACCGCCATCACGAAATTGACAGCAGCTTCGACTGCGAAGCCTACGACTGCGGTTTTGCTGTGCCCAATTTTGCACCGGGCTACGCCGAAAGCGTGGAAAACGATACAGCCGAAGCCCGCTGCGACGCACTGCGCTGCACTGTGACGGGCAGAGGCGAAGCGGTAGTCATCGGCTGTGACCCCAACACCAGCCTGTGTTTTACCAATGTCCACCTGCCTGCGGTGAAATATCATATCGCCAAAGGACGCACTGTTCTGGATACTGAGATCCTTGACGAAGCAGACTGATGCTGCATCTTTCCAGAAAAACAGTCGTTTTTGTGCGGCTGTTTTTCTTATATCCTGTGCTATAATGAGAGCAGAAAATGCTGCGAGGTGACATTTATGCCTTTGAATCATCCCATTACCCCGGCGCTTCTGACCGACCCGGAAATTTTCCAGCAGAACCGTCTGCCTTTCCACGCTCATTTTGCAGACCAGACCAGCCCGGAAATGCCCTTGACCATCAGCTTGGACGGCGAGTGGAGCTTCCGCTATGCGGAAAACCTCACCGCGCCCTTTACGGACTGGGATACCATGACCGTGCCGGGCTTCATCCAGATGCAGAGCCTGCAAAAGCCAGGCCGCCCCTACGGCGCACCCCACTACGTCAACACCCAGTACCCGTGGGACGGCCATGAAAAGCTGCACCCCGGCGAGATTCCGCAGGCGTATAACCCCATCGGGGAGTACCGGCGCAGCTTTACCCTGCCGGAAAACTGGGCAAGCTGCTATCTGCGCCTGAACGGTGCGGACAGCGCCGCCGCCGTCTGGTGCAACGGCGTTTACATCGGCTACACCGAGGATACCTTTACCCCTGCTGAATTTGATATGACCGCCGCCGTCCACCCCGGCGAAAATACCCTGACCGTGCAGGTGTACCGCTTCTCCTCCGGCAGTTGGCTGGAAGATCAGGATTTCTGGCGCATGAGTGGTTTGTTCCGCTCGGTGGAGCTGTTCACGAAGCCTGAACTGCATCTGGAAGATGCCTTTGTGAAGCAGGAGTTTGCCCCGGACTTTTCCAGCGCTGCTGTCACCTTTGATTGCAGGGTCAGCGGCGCGGGCACCATCTCCGTGGTATTCAACGGACAGGAGCAGTCCGCCGAAGTGGGCGAGCCTGCGGAGTACGACAGCGGCGTGGTGTTCGGCAAGGGCGAGGCTGACCCGGACGTGGAAGAGGACGTGCAGGACGTTTCCTTCACTTTTACGGTGGAGCATCCCGCCCTGTGGAGCGCCGAGCAGCCGAACCTGTACGAGGCAGAAATTGCCCTGCTGCGCGAGGGTGATTTGGCAGAGCGCACCAGCCTGAAAGTCGGTCTGCGCAAATTTGAACTGAAGGACCGCCAGATGCTTTTGAACGGCAAGCGCATCGTGTTCAAGGGCGTCAACCGCCACGAGTGGAGCTGCCGCACCGGCCGCACCGTTAGCCGGGAAGAGATGCTGTGGGACGTGAAAAACCTGAAAGCCCACAACGTGAACGCCGTGCGCACCAGCCACTACCCGGACGACCCGTATTTTCTGCAGCTCTGCGATGAATACGGCCTGTATGTCATCGGGGAGACCAATCTGGAGACCCACGGCACATGGCAGAAGCTGGGTGCGGACGGCTCGGATGAATGGACGCTGCCCGGTGCACGCCCGGAGTGGCGGGAGAATGTGCTGGCCCGTGCCGAAGCCATGCTGGAACGGGACAAAAATCATCCTGCCATCCTGATTTGGTCTTGCGGCAACGAGAGCTACGGCGGCAAGACCCTGTGGGAGATGAGCGAATATTTCCGCCGCACCGACCCCAGCCGCCTTGTGCACTATGAGGGCATTTTCTGGAACCGGGAATACCCCGCCACCTCCGATATGGAAAGCCAGATGTACACCCCGGTGGCAGATATCAAAAAGTTTCTGGCAGAGCACCCGGAAAAGCCCTTCATCATGTGCGAGTACAGCCACGCCATGGGCAACTCCAACGGCGGCATCACCGACTACACCGAGTACGCCTACGAAAAGCCGTTGTATCAGGGCGGGTTCATCTGGGAGTACATGGACCACGGCATCGCGGTGACTGACCCGGACGGTAAGCCCGGCTTTGCCTACGGTGGTGACTTTGGCGACCGTCCCACCGACCGGGAATTCTGCGTGGACGGTCTGGTGCTGCCTGACCGCCGCAACACCCCCAAAATGGACGCAGTCAAGGCGGCCTACGCACCCCTGAAGATCACCCTGACCAACACAGAAGCCGTGATTGAAAACCGGAACCTCTTTACCGACCTGAGCGCCTACGACCTTGTGTTTGCGTCCTCGGTCAACGGCAAACCGGAGCGCCGCGCGGTGCTGCGGGCAGACTGCAAGCCGGGTGAGACGGTGCACATCGCGTTCCCGTTCGCCCTGCCGGAGGCAGGGCTTGCCTGCATGACCGTTACCGCTGTGCAGCGGGCTGTGCTGCCCGGCATCCCGGCGGGCTATGAAGCCACTTTTGGGCAGGTATGGCACAACCACGCCGCCGCCCGGCTGACTCTGCCCGCCCCGCAGCTGGTAGAGATGGACTACAACATCGGCGTAAAGGGCGAGGGCTTCGAGTACATTTTCGGCCGCGGCAAGGGGCTTGTGTCCATTCGCTATAACGGTGTGCAGCTGCTGGATGATACCGTGCGCCCCAACTTCTGGCGGACCCCCACCAACAACGACGAGGGCTGCGCCGAACCCTTCGAGTTTTCCGTCTGGAAAACTGCGGGCCTTTATGCCCGGTGCGATGCCCTGACCGCCGAAACAAAGGGAGAATTTGTCACAGTTCGTGCCGTCTACACCCTGCCGGGCGGGCAGACGCTGCCCATTGATTTTGCCATCGACGGCGCAGGCTGCTGCGACATTACGATGACATGGCAGGGTGAAAGGGCAGAAGTACCGGAGCTCGGCTTGCTCTTCCCGCTGCGCCGGGAACTGACGGAGGTATCCTATCTGGGTCTTGGCCCCCGGGAGACCACCGCCGACCGCACCGCAGGCGGCAAAATGGGCGCTTGGAGCTACAATGTCCGGCAGGATTTTGCCCAGAACACCCCGGTCTACCCGCAGGAGTGCGGCAGCCGCACCGGCGTGTACCGCGCAGCGCTCACCGGCCGGGATACTGAGATGCCCGGCATCGGCTTTGCGGGGGACGGTATGACCTTCTCGGCCCTGCCCTACACGCCCCACGAGCTGGAAAATGCCCGCCATCTCTATGAACTGCCCCGGGACGACAACAAGACTGTCGTCCGGTGCGCTGCTTTCCAGCGCGGCGTTGGCGGCGACAACAGCTGGGGCGCAAAGCCCCATGCGGATGCCTGCTTTGCGGTGGGGAAGGGCATGACCTTCTCGTTCTCCATCCAAAAGCAGAATGGATAATTTATAAAGACCAAAGAGGCTGCTGCACTGGTTTCTACCCTTGTGCAACAGCCCCTTTTGACTTCAACTGCATGATGAGCCTGTTCTGCCTGCCATAGGCAAATTTGCGTTTGCGCAGCGGCGTTGACGGAAAGTCGGTATCACGTTTGGGCGGCTCATGGAAATTTTAAGATGAATACTCAATCGCCGCTCTGCTGATACACCTCTTTCAGGTGGGCGGAAAGCTTCATGTTTTCGCTGTAATCCACCGGCACCACAATGACGCTGGGCACCGTCTGCCGGAAGGCTTCCTCGAGGGTGGGGATGAGGTCGGAAGCCTTTTCCACCCGGTAGCCCTTGCAGTGCATGGCCTCGGCCAGCAGCTTGAAGTCGGGGTTCGTGAAGTCTACGTAGCAGTGCTCGCCGTCGAACTGCTCCTGCTCCTTCCATTTGATGAGGCCGTAGCTGGAGTCCTCCCAGATCAGGGTGACGAAGGGCACCTTCTCGCGCACGGCGGTCTCCAGCTCCTGACTGTTCATCATAAAACCGCCGTCACCGCAGACGGCCAGCACCTTTTTGTCCGGGTTCAGCAGCTTGGCCGCAAAGGCACCCGGAATGGAAAAGCCCATGCTGGCAAAGCCGTTGGAGATCAGGCAGGTGTTGGGGACGTAGCAGTCGTAGTGGCGTGCGATCCACATTTTGTGGGCACCCACATCGCTCACAAGGATATCTTCCCGGCCCATGACCTTGCGCACATCGGCAAGGATGCGGGCAGGCTTCATGGGGCAGCTGTCATCGTCTGCCATGGCGGCGTGCTCGGCCACCATGGTCTCGCGCAGCCGGAGTGCGAATTCCGGTTCGCTGTCCCGGTGGGCGCAGCGCAGGATCTCGTAGATGCTCTCTGAGATATCGCCCACCACTTCCACAGCGGGCTGATACCGCTTGTTGACATCTGCCGGGGCATTGTCGATGTGGAGGATGGTCATATCCGGCCGTGCGCCCCACTTGGCGGGGGCACATTCCACGATGTCGTAGCCGATGGCAATGACCAGGTCGGCCCGGTCGAACAGCTGGTTCACATAGTCTTTCTGGGGGATGCCGATGGTCCACAGGCTGTATTTGTCGTCCATGGGGATGATGCCCTTGGCCATCATGGTGTTCACCACCGGAATGTGCAGCCGGTCTGCCAGCTCGGTGACAGCGGCGGCGGAATGGCCGCGCACAGCCCCGGCACCGGCCAGGATCACCGGGTTCTTTGCCTCGCTGATTAGCTGCCCGGCGGCGGCAATGTGGGTGGGGTCGGCGTAAAGGTCGTGCAGCTGCTGACGCTTCAGCGGCACGGCATCAGCGGGCATCTTGGCAATGTTCTGGGGCAAGTCGATGTGGGTGGCACCGGGTTTGCCCTTTTCGGCGTGCTTGAAGGCCAGCCGCACGATCTCGCCCACCGTGTCCGGACGGATGATCTGCTTGGAGCGCTTTGTGATGGGCTCAAACATGGCGGTCAGATCCAGGTACTGATGGCTGGTCAACTGCATCCGGTCGGTGCCCACCTGCCCGGTAATGGCCACCAGCGGTGCACCGTCCAGATAGGCATCTGCCACGCCGGTGACAAGGTTGGTGGCACCGGGGCCAAGGGTGGAAAGGCATACGCCGGCCCGGCCGGTCAGGCGGCCATAGACATCGGCCATAAAGGCAGCGCCCTGCTCGTGACGCACCGGGATGAACCGGATATGGCTGTCGCGGATGGCAAACATCAGATCCAACGTCTCCTCGCCGGGGATGCCGAACATCACGTCCACGCCTTCCGCTTCCAGACAGTCCACAAGGACCTGTGCGGTCGTTTTCTGTTTTTCCTGCATGGTATGTTTACTCTCCTGTTTTTGGAAAATAGAAAAAAGGCAGTGCAGCCCGTTGGGACCACACTGCCTTTGCAGACACTATTCTACCGTTTTTGGCGACATTCCACAAGAGCCAATTTCCACAAAAAGTGCAGGGTGACATGCAACAGGGCGCGTGTGGGCACAGACTGCTGTGCCCGGAATGTGCGGAGCAGCGTTTCGGGGCAATAGTATAAGCAGCGGCCATCCCCGGCAAACAGGGTGTCCAGCGCAGGGACGGGGATCGGCTTCAGCTGTTCCAGGGCGGAGGATAAAAAACGCAGGTCGGCAGTCAACCGACTCTGTGCCAGCAGCAGCACCTGTGCGGCCAGTTCGTCCGCCGCAGGAACAGGAGTCTAGATGGGCTCGGGCATGAGAGAAAACTCCTTTCTGCCCCAAGGGCAGGGTGGTATCCTTCAAAAACGGCAAAACCAGCCGACACCACCCGGAGCACCGGGTGGAAGTCTGCTGGTTTGCACGCATTCCGTGGCGTGCTGCGGGTACTCCGCCCGGCAGACGTTTCGGAATCAGAATGAAGGAATGGGTGAAAAAGGAGGAAGGTGTTTCTTTTGGTGAGACCTCAGAACAGCAGCCCACAGGCTACGCAGCCCACAGCGACCATGATAGCAGATGCAACCCATGCGTAGGGGAGAGTGTGCTTCTGGTGGTCGCCCAGGTCCTGGCCGGAAAGGCCCAGCAGCAGGAAGGTGGCACCCGTCAGGGGACTGAGCGGGAAGCCCAGCGTCATCTGGCCCATGATGGAAGCCTTTGCCACAGCCAGTGCATTGCCTCCCATGGCGGAAACAGCGTTGGCGATGACCGGTATAACACCGTAGTAGTAGTCCGGATCAAACAGCAGGCTCAGCGGAACGCTGAACAGGCCGACGATGGGGGCAATGAAGGTGCCCATGCTGGTGGGGATGATGGAGACCAGAGCGTCGGTCATGGCAGCCAGCATACCGGAATTCTTGACCACACCGGTGAATGCGCCTGCGGCAAAGACGATGGAGACCATCAGGAATGCACCTGTATGCCAACGGCTACCGCCCTGTGATGGATGCTCTGCTGCCGCTGCTGTTATATTGCGTGCTGCCCTGTGTTGTGCTAAAATCATTCCGTATTGAGTATTCGGAAAAGGGAGCTGTGGAGCTGACTGTCGGCATTACGGCAGGTGCCGGGGTGCTGCTGCTCTCTATGGCGGTGTTGTGGCTCTTTTTTCGCAAAGCCCCATGGCGGCAGATCGGTACGGTGCTCATCATTGTGAATGCGGCTCCCATCGGCAGCAACATCGCGGTGTATGCCCAGCGTCTGGGGCTGGATTCTTCCTACGCTGTGCAGATGGTCTGTCTGAGCACCCTGCTGTCGCTGATCACGCTGCCGGTGATGCTCAGCCTGGCTGCCGCGTTGGGCTTTGCCTGAGCCTGAAAACAACCAACAGAAAGCAGGAGATAAGATGAAACAGTATCTTTTGATTGACATCGGCGGAACCTTCATCAAGTACAGCCTGGCCGATGAACAGGCCCGGAAAATCTCTGGTGGAAAGGTTCCGACACCGCTGACGAATATGGATGACCTTCTGGCGGCCATCGAGGGCTTCGCCGCTCCCCTTCAGGGACAGTTCGTGGGCTGCGCCATCTCTATGCCGGGCCGCATCGAAACCAGAAGCGGCATCGCTCATACCGGTGGAATGCTCAGCTCCTTTATGTGGGAGCAGCCCTTTGCTGCGCAGGTGGAGGCGCGGCTGGGCGTGCCGGTGACCATCGCCAACGATGGCAAGTGCGCCGCGGCGGCGGAAGCCTGGACCGGTGCGCTGGCCGGTGTGGAAAATGGCCTTGTGCTGGTGCTGGGCACCGGCATCGGCGGCGGCATCATCCTGAACGGGAAGGTGCTGATGGGCGCTCACGCCGCTGCAGGGGAAGTCAGCTGCCTTGTTTCCGATATGGCAGCCATGGAGGCAGAAACCTTTGAGATGGACAAGGTGGAAACTTTCTCGGATGCGCCCCTGTGGGCAGGTGCCGCCTCGGCGACAGGTTTGATCCGGGAATATACCCGGCAGAAGAAACTGTCGCTGCAGGGTCCGCTGCCCACCGGCGAGGAGATCTTTGCGGCTTACAATGCCGGGGAACCGGAGGCACGGCAGGCCTTAAAAGTGTTTGCCCGGCGGGTGGCCATTGGAATCGTCAGCCTGCAAAGCGTGCTGGATGTGGAGCGCGTTGCCATTGGCGGCGGCATCAGTGCGGCAGAGGCCCTGCTGCCTGCCATTCAGACCGAGCTGAACAGCCTGTTTGCGCGCTGCCCGGTGCTTCCCATGCTGGAGCCGGAGCTGGTGCGCTGCCGCTATGGCAACGATGCCAACCTGATCGGTGCCCTGAAGCTGTTCTTTGAACAGAACCCCGCCTGAACCAGAACAAAATAGGATAGGAGTAGAAACTTATGAGCGTTTTCCGTGATGATTTCCTGTGGGGCGGTGCCTGTGCAGCCAACCAGTTCGAGGGCGCATGGGACGTGGATGGCAAAGGCCCCAGTGTCCCTGACCTGTGCACCAATGGTTCTCACACCAGCCCGAAATGGGTGACAACTGCTGTCCGCTCCGACCGGCTGTATCCCAGCCATGAGGCCATCGACTTCTACCACCACTACGAGGAGGACATTGCTCTCTTCGCCGAGATGGGCTTCAAGACCTTCCGCACCTCCATCAACTGGACCCGCATTTTCCCCACCGGCATGGAGACCGAGCCAAACGAGAAGGGCCTTGAATTCTATGACAAGGTCTTTGACTGCTGCAAGAAGCACGGCATCGAGCCGCTGGTCACCATCAGCCACTATGAACTGCCCTATGCGCTGGTGGAAAAATACAACGGCTGGGCCAGCCGGGAACTCATCGAGTTCTATATGAACTACTGCAAGGCCATTTTTGAGCGGTACAAGGATAAGGTCAAGTACTGGCTGACCTTCAACGAGATCAACTGCGGCACCATGCCCATGGGCGCGATCTTGGAAACAGGCACCATCCGGGGCTTTGAAGGCCCTACCGACAAGGTGCCGGACAATAAGCAGGAGCGTTTTCAGGCGCTGCATCACCAGTTTGTGGCCAGTGCAGAGGCTGTTCGGTATGCCCACGACCACTACCCTCAGTTCAAGATGGGCTGCATGATCTGCTTTATCACCAGCTACGCACTGACCTGCGACCCGGCCGACGAGATCGCCAACCAGAAGGCCATGCAGATCAGCAACTGGTTCTGCTCTGATATGCATGTCCGCGGCGAGTATCCTTCTTACATGAAGCGCTATTTTGCCGAGAATAACATCACCATCCGGCAGGAGCCGGAGGATGCTGCCATCCTGAAGGCCGGTACTGTCGATTTCTACACCTTCAGCTACTATATGTCCAACTGCATCACCACCCACAAGGATGCCGATGATGTGGGCGGCAACATCATTGCTGGTAAGAAAAATCCTTACCTGAAAGCCTCTGACTGGGGCTGGCAGATCGATCCCATTGGTCTGCGCTACACCCTCAACGAGATCTACGACCGCTACCGCATTCCCCTGATGGTGGTGGAAAACGGCCTGGGCGCTTACGACAAGAAGGATGCCGACGGAAAGATCCACGACAGCTACCGCATCGACTACCTGCGTGCCCACATCGAGCAGATGGCTGAGGCTGTAAAGGACGGCGTAGACCTGATGGGTTACACCCCCTGGGGCTGCATCGATCTGGTGAGTGCCTCCACCGGTGAGATGGCAAAGCGCTACGGCTTCATCTACGTCAACAAGTTTGACGACGGCACGGGGGATCTGAGCCGCGAAAAGAAGGACAGCTTCTACTGGTATCAGAAGGTCATTGCCACCAACGGCGAAGACTTAGGATAACAAAAACAGACCTCCGGGTGCCATGTTTGCAGTACCGGGGGTCTGTCTTTTTGAAAGAAGGAGGTCATTTATGGAAAAGGCATTTTGCTGTGCGCCGGATTTTCCGGTGGTTCAGACAAATTACGGTCCGGTGCGGGGATATCGCTTCCGGGAAATCAGCAGCTTCAAAGGCATTCCGTATGGGCGGGCGGTGCGCTTCCATGCACCCCAGCCGCCCCAGCCTTGGGCAGAGCCGCTGGATGCTTCCAGTTACGGCTGCGTCTGCCCTCTGCTGAGCATCGACAAGCCCGGCGGCGAACTGCGTGTGCCCCACCGCTACTGGGTGCAGGATGAGGACTGCCTGAACCTGAACATCTGGACCCCGGCCTGCGATGCCCAAAAGCGGCCGGTGCTGGTCTGGCTCCATGGCGGCGGATTTTTTGCCGGCTCGTCCATTGAGCAGGTGGCCTACGAGGGCGGAAACATGGCGCGGGAAGGGGACTGCGTGGTGGTGTCACTGAACCACCGGCTGAACATCCTGGGCTACTTGGATCTCTCCGATTTTGGGGAGGAGTACGCAAACTCCGGCAATGCGGGTGGGGATGATATCATCCTGGCACTGCAGTGGGTGCGAGACAATATTGCAGCGTTTGGCGGCGATCCCGGCTGCGTGACGGTATTCGGCCAGTCCGGCGGCGGTGCCAAAGTGACAACGCTGCTGCAAACCCCGGCAGCAGATGGCCTGTACCACAGGGCGATGATAATGAGTGGTGTGCTGGAAGGTTTGCTGAACGACAGTGTCGGCAGCGGCAGGGACTGTGTACAGGCGCTGATGCAGGAGCTTGGCGTGCAGACAGCACAGCAGCTGGAAACTGTGCCCTACCACCAGCTGGCGCAGGCTTACCGGAACGTCAGCCCGGCTCTGAAAGCAAAAGGCGCGAACGTGGGCCAAAGTCCCCACCCAAACCGCTTCTATCTTGGAGATCCGCTCAATAACGGCAGTGGGTTTCGGCCCGAGACTGCAGACGTTCCGGTGCTGATCGGTACGGTTTATTCGGAGTTCTACGGTTTCTTTGATGGACTGAAAGGAGTCGGCCCGGAGGAAGCAGTGGGCCTGTCTGCCGCAGAGACCCTGCGGGAGCAGTTCCGCACCGCCTACCCGCACCGCCCGGAGGAAGACCTGCTGCTGGCAGATACCAGCTTCCGCGCCCCCACGATCAAATATGTCCGGGAGCGTGCTAAGGCGGGCGGAAAGGTGTACAGTTATCTGTTTGATCAGGATTTCCCTCTGATGGGAAAAAGCACCCCGTGGCACTGTGCGGATATCCCATTTGTGTTCCACAACACAGAGCTTGTGCCGGTGTGTGCCTTTGAGGGAGCAAAGCGGCTGGAAGCGGAAATTTTTGGCGCTGTGATGCAGTTTGCCCGTACCGGTGCGCCGGGCTGGGCTGCCAGTGAGGAGGATGTGGAACAGACCATGCTTTTCGGCCCCCAAAGCCGTCTGGTGCAGAATCACGATCACGCACTGATCGAAGCATTGGCACCCTTCACAGATTTACGGATGAAAAAAGCGACCCGGGCAGGCGGACAGATCCAGCATTAAAAAGCGCTGTTCAATACGCGGGAATTCCGGGAAACAGAAAGCAGAACAGGCATCCTGCGATACCGTTTGGCGGTATCGGGCAGGATGCCTGTTCTGCTATGATGATCTTCATTGCATTTTCTATATCCGCAACAGCCTGACGAGATTTCTGGCAGAGTTCATAGCAGATAAAAACAGCGTGCAGCTTTTCTGCATTTTTGTTTGCTGCCTTATCTGTGCGGAATGGATGCTGCACGCGGCATTCAAGGGTCAAACCGGTCTGCATTCTGTAATTGCCACTTGACCCAACCCGTGGTATAATGAAAGAATCGAATACTATGGGAACAAAGGACAGGGGTCAGAACAGAAAATGGCAAAACGAAAGCGAAAAACAACTGCAAAGCGCGCGTCTGCACGCAGAAAAAGCCGGGCCGAGGAGCGGATGCCGGCGGGGCTGGGCACCCTGTTTGTGGGGCTGCTGCTCATCGTGCTGGCGTTCGTGGAGGGGGACTCTGTCTGGAAGAGCGCCCACCAGATCCTATTCGGGCTGTTCGGCTGCGGCAGCTTTGTGCTGGGCGCGGCGGTGTGCTATCTGGCCATCCTTTACACCCGGGGGCAGGACCTGCTGATGCAGGTGTTCAAGCTGCTGCTGGGGCTGATCTTTGCCAGCGGCACGGTCATCGTGTTTTCGGATATCCCCGCCGACCTGACCACTGCCCAGATGATCGCTGCCTGCTACCAGAACGGCGCGAACGCCTGGCTGGGCGGCGGCGTGCTGGGCACTCTGCTGGGCGGCAACCTGCTCCTGCTCTGCGGGCGGCCTGCGGCCAATCTGGTCATGGCAGTGCTGGCCCTGTGCGCCAGCCTGTATATCTTTGATATCACCCCTGCCGAGTGCTGGCAGTGGCTCTGCAATGTGGGCGGCGGCGTGCATGAAAAAGGCGTGGCGGTCTATGAGCAGAACGCCGCCCGCCGTGCTGAGCGCCTTGCGGCCCGGCAGGCGGAAGAGGAGTACTGCGCCGAGGAGCCTGCGGGCGATTACGATGACAATTACGATGAGGAAGATGCGCCCGGCGGCATTCCGGTGCCCGGGTGGCTGTCCGGCGTGTTCAGCTGGGGCCACAAGGTGACTAAGGAGATGGAGGGCGAAGCGGAACCCGACCCCGTGGACGATTCACTGGGCTACGAGCCGCCTGCGCCGGTGGAGCCGGAACCGGCTCCCGCCCGGCCTGCCCCAGCCTTTGAGCCGGTCAAGGTGACCTCCAACCATCCCCGCGCGGCGTTTGATATCGACCTTGGGCCGGATACCTCTGTTTCCGAGGGCGGCAGCGAGCCCATTGAGCCCATCATCATCGGGCCGGGCGGCACCTTTGGGCAGGACCCGCTCCAAAAGGCCCCGCCACGGGCCATCGTCAAACCGGTGGTGCCGGATGCCGTGGAGACTGCCGCCGAGGATTTCTTCGCGCCCGCCGGATCGCCTGCTCCGGCCCCGGTGGTGAACCCCACCGTGCCGCCTGCGGCCCCGGAAGCCCCTGCGGCTGCACCGGCAGAGCCCGTGCAGCCTGAGATGCCGGTGTTCCAGACCCCCACCCTGCCCACCACGGATGAGCCGGTGGTGCCGGTGCGGGTCAGCGCGGAAAACGCGGTGGCCATGCGCAGTGAACCGGACGAGGACGGCTGGATCAGCATTACCAGCGAACCGGTGGAGGAAAAGGACCTGAACACGCTGGTGGCGGCCGCCATGGAAAAGCCCGCCGCAGGCGAGCAGGCCGCTGCCACCGCCCCGGCCGAGGAGCCGGAGGTGGTGGAGACCTTCCAGTATCAGTATCCCAGCATCGAGCTGTTTGAAAAGTCTGCCGAGGAGGGTGACCCCGGTGCCCAGGACGAGCTGAAGGCCAACGCCCAGAAGCTGGTGGACACGCTGGAAAGCTTCGGCGTGCGTACCCGGGTACTGGATATCTCGCGTGGCCCCTCCGTTACCCGGTACGAGGTCCAGCCCATGGCGGGCGTGAAGATCAGCCGCATCACCTCGCTGGCCGATGATATCGCCCTGAACCTTGCCGTGGCCGATGTCCGCATGGAAGCACCCATCCCCGGCAAGCCTGCCGTGGGCATCGAGGTGCCCAACCACAAAAAGACCCCCGTTTTTATCCGCAGTGTCTTTGAAAGCCAGGCCTTCCTGCGGATGACTTCGCCCTTGGGCGTGGCGCTGGGCAAGGACATTGCCGGTGTGGCCCAGGTGGCCGACCTGTGCAAGATGCCCCATCTGCTCATCGCGGGCAGCA
>ERZ860668.564-NODE-564-length-28211-cov-7.417424_pt1 | contig 28211 bp, 24 predicted proteins | sample MGYA00510062_ERZ860668 | MGnify/ENA primary metagenome ERZ860668 (study PRJEB30046, sample SAMN00715258) | human gut metagenome | study: EMG produced TPA metagenomics assembly of the A metagenome-wide association study of gut microbiota in type 2...
AGTATATCAGCCTTCCAAGCTGAGGAGGTGGGTTCGATTCCCATTGCCCGCTCCACCAAAAACCGCCTAGATTCGTCAGAATCCAGGCGGTTTTCTTGCTTCATTACCTCATTTCTTTTCCATACCATATAATAATGCCCCCTTCGAAAAAATTTTGAAGGAGGCATTATTAGACTATACAGCTCTCACCGCACTCTCTTTTTCATCCTTGCCATGAATGCATCCGCCTCGATGGCCTCAGGGGTGAAGCTGTTGTTATACCACCAGTTGACCAGCGCACTCACGGTGGTAAAACCGGTGGAGATGAGCTGTTCCAGAGTGCCGCTCTCGATGGGAAGCACGGGCTTGCCCAGAGCGCTCAGCAGCTGGTTGATGAGGGCCAGAGCCAGCACGGCGGTGCGGGCGATGGTACCGGCGGAGATCTTGTTGTTCAGGTTATTCATAGTCAGTTCCTTTCTCTTTCGTGTTCATGCGTTTCTAAATCGGTGATGCGGTGATTGGCCACCTTCATCTGCTCTTCCAAAACCGGCACCCGCTGGGCAAAGTTGTTGTGCGCCCGGACTTCCCGGGTCAGCTCTTCCAGCTTGGTGTCGGTGACGGCCTGACTGCGGCTGTTGGCGATAAGTACGCCGATGAGGGTCACAGCCCCGGTGATGAGGGCGGCGAGAATGGTCTCCATCGGTCTCACCCCTTCCATCTGGACTTATTCGTCCGAGTGTCGATGTGTACCCACCCGGTCTTACGGCTGGGGTGAGCTGCGTCCTTCGGGTACCGCCCGATGCCGCCACGTCCGGGCAGCAGCTTCTCGGCGTAGTCGGCCACGGTAGCCACCGGCACACCCTCCACCCAGAAGTCTGCGGCTCTGCCCAGCAGGTGCTGGCTGGATTTCGCCCCGCCCACGGAGGCATTATGTTCGGCGGTGCGGTAGCCGCTGGTGATATGTACCGGTTTGCCGAAGTGCTCCCGGATGCACTGTAGCAGCACCACCAGCTCGTCGTCGATAAGGACAACATCGCTGCCCTTGCAGGCGAACTCGCGGACGCGGAAGCTAGGCGAGAGCTGCCGGGTGGAGTCGCGGGTCATGGAATATTCACGAATCGACATCCTTATCCCTCCACTCAATACTTCTTCCCGCAGATCTCCTCGAAATCCGCCTTCGAGATAATTCCCTTGCGCACATACACCCGCAGCATCGCCTCAGAGATGCGGCCCTGCGTCCAGCGCTCGGCCAGTTTTTCCTTGTTGCTCATAACTTCGTTCTCCTTTCTCATTCTTCGGTGGTGTTGGTGGTATCATCCGGCAGGCTCAGCGCCACCATGTCTTCCAGAGCGTCCGCAATGCGGGTCTGGTCGGAGACGCCGGCGTCTGCCATGGGAGGGTCATCCTCAAAGGCCTCGATGGCGGCCAGATAGTCCTCGTCGGTGACGCAGGCGCTGAAATCGCAGCCCGCCTTGCGGTAACGCTCCACCTCATCGTCGAAGACCAGTGCGACACTGCCGTTGATGATGCCGCCGCCCACGATCATCTTGGTGTAGCGGCCCCACTGGTAACGGTCCAGCCACTGCTCAGCGGTAAGCTTCTCGCCCACCGGGGTGATGACGTCAGATTTGTTGTCGTAAATTTTGTATCGTGCCATTTTGATTTTTCCTTTCCTTATGCTGTGTAGACGTCTACGGTGTCAGAATATCCGGAGTTGCTGGTGCTGTATTTATAGCCGCCCGCGAACAAGGCGTAATCTCCTACCGTTGCAGCCACCGAGTCTGTTACTTTTACACTGCGCGCCGCCGCAGTCGTCCGCGTAAGAGATGAATCGCAGGCATCGACATCATCAACCGCTCCTTGGCTGCTTTGAGTATCTGTACTGGGACATCCGCCTGCAAAAAGAGCATAATCGCCGACCGTCACTGCGGCCATAGAACTTCTGCCTCTGTTCAAGATTGATGCGGTCGTTTTTGTGAGCGAACCGTCATATACATCAGCCGTCGGACTGCTTCCTGAGAAAATGGCGTAATTGCCTACTGCTGTGGCAACGACGTACGCTGGAGACGATCTGCTCAGCGGCGAGACTGTGACACGAGTAAGAGACGGGCTGTATGCTTCGACCCTAGAATCGTACTGCTCCTCTGCGAAAAGAGCATATTTGTTCACGGTCGTTCCTTTCAGCGAGTACCTATTACCACTACTCATTGTGTCTGCTGAAGTCCGAGTGAGCGAAGCGCTATATGCATCGACTGTCTTGTAGTAACGTGTTGTGTCACCGCTTCTGTTGACTCCACCTGCAAATAGCGCATGATCGCCGGCGATTGCCGCGCCGACCAGTCTTCGCGGTCCTGTGAGGGCTGGAGCCGAACTACGAGTAAGAGAGGTGTCGTATGCATCTACAGAAGATTGCACCTTATTACCGTGCTCATCACCGCCACCTGCAAACAGTGCATGATCGCCGATTGCCGCGGCTCCGCAATCCTTTCGCTCCGCACTCAAAGCAGTCGGAGAACTTTTTGTAAGGGACGTATCATAGGCATCTATTGGCAATGGGGAACCCAACATTATAAGGTGTTGGTAGCGGCCTGCAAACAGCGCATAGTCGCCGACTGACGCAGCTGCTAAGACTAGGCATGGCATACCCAACGCCGTTGCTGTCCCAACCTTTTTCAGCTCTGCACTGTAGCACAGCCTCGCCTTGCCTCCGACACCGATGTACATCTTCTTGACCTTGCGGGCCTTACCGCCGATGCCGATGTAGGCTTTTTTCATCTTGTGGGCTTTGCTGTCAACGCCCACATAAACTGCTTTTGCCATTTTGAAGTTTCACCTCCTTATACATACACAATGAGCACCTTGTTGGTGGTCAATGCGCTTCCCGCCCCCGGGTCGGTGGTCTGGGCAGCGAAGGTCAGGCCGTTGACACTGTTGGCCGTGCCGCCCGCAGAGCCGGAACCGGCGTAGTTGTGGGTGTGGCTGGCGTTCGCCTTGCCGTCCACGATGCCTTTCAGCACCTTGCCCTGATTTGCGCTCAGACTCTGGTCGGTGGCCGTGCTGGTCAGGTTGTTCTGTATGCCGCGCCAGGTGTTGGCGGTGGGCGGCGTATAGCCCAGCGCCTCCGTCACGTTGGCTTTGGTGATACTGATGGTGCCGCCGGAGTTCGTGATGTTGCTGCCGGTCTTCACGCCGCCAAGGACGCTGGCCGTTGCTGTCGGCAGCGTGTAACCGCTCACACTGCCGCCGACCGATATGGGACCCCATGCCATAGGTCCATCCCTCCTATTTCACAATGTAATAAACTGCCGTGATGGCAGCTGTCGGCGTCTGCTGCGCTCGCAGCCGCAGTTTTCCTGCAAAGCTTTCGGTCGATGTGAGTCCTGCCGTCAGGGCGGTCTTTGCACAGGTCGGTGCTACCACTACGGCCACACAGTCGTTTGCCGTCAGGCCGGACACCGGGATGTCCAGATAATACGGACATCCCGCAGTGCTGTCGCTCGACCAGCCGCTGGCCGGGATGGTCAAAGACATGATGTTCACCTTATCTGCCTTTGTCTTTCCCATCTCTTCGATGCTCTTGGAGGCCGTCTGAGCCACCAGCGCGATCCTGTCCAGCAGCCGGTCCACGGCTTCCTTCAGATGAGCAAGTGTTATCCCCATCTTGTCCTCCTTTAAGAGCCAAACAGTTCATCCAGCATCGCGTTTACTTCGGTGTCGGTCGCCATGCTGGCGGTGATGCGGGCGTCCATGGTCTTTTCCATGTTGGTCACTTTCTGCTTGTCCGCGCTGGTGTAGTCGTTGGTCGAGAGACCCTTGCCGGCTTCCTTCTGGACATAGCCGCTCAGATCCACTTTCCAGTCGCCCATCTTTTCCAGCACGCCGTCGATGACCATGTACTCGTCGTACTTGTCGGAGGTACCAGCAGTACCCTTCGGGACCATGTAGATGTACTGTGCAGCGTCTGACGCCTTCTGGTCGATGTCCCCGGTCGAGGCGACGATCTTGCGCTTCAGGTGGTCCGCCGCAGCGACAGCTTTGTTGATGGCGGCGGAGACTTCCGTCTCCGTCTGATATTTCTTGTCGTTCGTCAGGTCGCCCACCTTGGTGGGAGCATTGGTCTCCAGCGCAGATACGCGCTGGTCGAGACCGTCCGTCACATTCTTCTGGCGGCGGCCCAGCTCCTGCAGATCGCGCAGCGCGGGGATACGGGTCAAATCATAACTGGCCATGTGTTTTTTCCTCTCTTTCTTTTATCCATTAAAAATTTCGTCAAGCATCCTCTGCACTTCTTCAGCGGAAGCCTGCTGCATCGATGCCGTTCCCTTTGCAAACAGCGTTACAAAGGCACGGATGTTCACCTTCGGGGGGATGGCAGCGTAGAACCGCACACCGCCCTCCACGGTCTGAAGCACAGTCGCAAGGTTTGCTTTTTCGACCTCTCCGGCCGTGTCCAGCGTCAGGGTCCCCATCGGGACGTAAGAGCTGTCGCACCCCTCGATGGCCACGTCGCAGCTGTACCAGTACCGTCCTACGGACTTGGTCATCTCTTTCCAGCCCGCCGCCGGGATGGTCAAATCATAGCTGCGGTAGTAGCCGCCGGTGTAGTCTCGCAGCGTGTCGGTCACGAGATCCTGTACGCCGTCGTAGTAGCCCTGGATGTCCTGAGCTGTCTTCTTTGCCTCGGCGGCAGAACTGGCCGCATCCGTTGCTGACTTGGCAGCGCGGGCGGCTGCCCCTGCTGCGGCATCTTTCACTTCCTTTACCGCGCTGTCCTTTACTTCCTGAATGGCCTTTTCGGTTTTTTCCTTTGCGCCTGCTGCGGCAGCATCCGCAGCCGCAGACGCCGCCGGGCCGGCTGATGCCTCCACATTGTTCAGTGCATCCGTCTCGGCTTTGCGTATCTCCGTTACAGCCGAGTCTTTTGCGCCGATGGTGTTTTCATATGCTTCATTGGCCTTTGCGGCACTCTGTCTGGCGTCCTCTCCGGCCTGCCACGCCTCGTCCTTTGCCTGCTCCACGAGGGCTACCAGCTGTTGCCATGCAGGCACCGGCGGTTCGGGGATGTCCCCCATCGTGCCGCTGTTCATGGCCACGCTGTACTTGATGTCCGCGCTGGTCAGGGTGCGGGTTCCGTCGCTTCCCTCAAAGACGAGCCTGCCGCACCCGGGTGTAGAGGTCACGATGGCGGGTACTTCTATTTTTCCGTCCTCCACGAGCGACGAAAACAGCATTCCCCGCTCTGTGTGCCAAAGCGCTCGGATGGTCATTCCCTCCCACTCGCCGGTCTGGGTGATGTTCAGCCGGTATATCCCCCGGTTCCTGCTGTAGCCCAGACGCAGCTGGTTGTCACAGCCCGACGTCCGCGCCGAACCCGTCGAGGCGAGGGAGATATTGCGTTCTATCATCAGGAACTCTCCTTCCAGAGCTTTTTCAGCTCATCCACCGCGGGCTGCATCTCGCTGTTCTTGTTCGCCGCCCGCTGCAATATCTGCACCAGCAGCTTTTTCTCTGCGCCAGTCAGCGACGTTCCCTGCATCTCTCCCTCCGCCATCTTCTGCGCCTGCTGGGCGCTGGCTGCAGCGGAGTCCGCGCTTTCGCGGGTGTTCTTTACGGCTTCCAGCATCCGCGACGTCAGGGCGTCCAGTGCATTATCCGTGCTCATTCTTCTCTCACCTCCACGATATTTCCCTTTGCGTCAATAACGGTATTTCCCGGCAGTGTAAAACAGGGGTGCGTCCAGCACCTGTAAAGGTCAGGCCAGCTCATGTTTTCCGGTTCGTTCACCTTGTATCCGCCCCAGTCCAGCTTATCCGGTGCCGTCAGCATCTGCGCCCACACCGCTTCAGCGCCCTTGTACAGATACTCTTTCAGCGCACTTCCGGTCAGGCCGATGCCGTAGTCGTTCAGTACCGGCGTCCGGGTCCAGAGGCAGAAATGGAAATAAGTGTTCAGTACGCTCCCCGCCGTTTCGGCATCCGCCGCCAGCAGCGCCAGAGCAAGCTTCTTTGCATCGGCAAAAGTCGAGCCTTCCAGGTGGTAGTATTTCGGGCTGCTGGCCGAAGTGTATCCGTATGACTCGAATCCGAACTCATAGCACGAGGGCAAAAAGACCTTCCGGCTCAGCGTGGTCACCGTGTGGCTTCCTGTATAACTGCTGCCGCTTCCGGAGTAGCCGGGCGTGTAGTAAAATTTCGTCTCCGTCAGAATGTCTTTCAGCGCCTGTGGGGCGTCCTTCAGGTATTCGCTGTTCAGGTAGACGTCAATCAGGCTGTCGGCATACGTACACCATGTCGTGTTCCATTTTTTCCCGGTGATACCGTGCCGCCGGGCAAGGAGCGTCCGGCCTTCGCCGTTCAGCTCTTTCTCGTAGTCCTGCGCTATGGCCACGAATTCTTCCGCCGCTGCCCCGTCCTTTTCCACCAGTTTTGTCACCGCTCCCACCGCCAGTTCCTTCAGCATCGGGAGCTTCGCCTCTGCCGTTATGACGATGTTTCCCGTCACATCGGGGATGGAGACGGTCATCTTTTTCTCGTTCCATGCGGTGGCTGTCACGTCTTCGCCGCCCATCGTTACCTTGATGGATATGAGCCAGTATCCCTCGTTCAGCGTCAGAGCCGCGGTGTACGCCTTGCCGCTCTGGACGACCACGTCCGCCCGGCTCGTGCTCAGCCCGTTCAGCCGGTTGGATACCGCATACATCACGATGGCAGGTTCATCCCCGCCGCTCTGTCCATTCTTTTCCACCGTGACGCTGCACACGGCGCTCTTTCCTCCGGCGGCAGCAGTAATGATGCAGCTGCCGTCCTTCAGGGCTGCCAGCGTGTTCACGGCCTTTCCGTTTTCTACGGCGGTCGTCTGGTCTTTCATCACGGCCAGCGCCGCATTGTTCGTTGTCCAGCTCACCGCTGTCACGGTGGACTGGGGCGGCGTCAGAGTCGCGGTCAGAGTCACAGACTCGCCCTGTTTCAGCTTTACGGACGGTTTGTCCAGCACCAGCTTTTCCAGCGATACAGCCACCGACCGCACTCTGCGCTGCGCCAGCTTTCCGCCTGCGATGGCCGTCAGGAGCGCTGTGCCGCCTTTCACGGCGGTCAGAGTATTTTCCCGGAGCTGCACGATGCCTTCCGGTTCGGCCATCCACTCCACGGTCTGAGGTGCGCTTCCGGGCAGCACCGTAGCTTTCAGGGGGCAGGACTCTCCCACTTTTATGCTCAGCTCTTTGCTGTCCAGCCGAATGCTCTCCACTGCCACCGGCTCTGCCTGCTCCGGCGGGGGGCTGTTCCAGCGTTGCTTCAGCTGCGCTATCATGTCCCATGCGCTGGCGTCGGAGTAACGCATTCCGCTCAGCGCTTCAAGCAGCAGCGCGTGTTCCTTTGCAGCGCATCGGTCGGCCACCCACTGCCGGTATCGGGCGGCTCTTTGTGCTTCCAGCGCTGCCCGGGCTTCCTGCTCAAGCACCAGCTGTAAATATTGATACCGCAGCGGCATCGCCGGTCCGTCTGCGCCAGTTCCCTCGCCGTTTTCCAGCGTCTGGTAGCACACATATTTCCCGGGCATGGTCATCTCGCGCCGGCCTTCGCCGTCCGTGGCCATCAGCATCCAGAGGCCCTGCCGCGCCGTCGTGAAACGCCCGTCCACCGGAGCGTTATTATTTCCATCCAGCAGCATCGGCTGCGGCACAGCCCCGCCCTCCTGCTCGATGTGCAGCGTCACGGCCATACCGGCCCATGTTTCCGGCAGCACGAACTCGAGCTTTTCCACGTATACGGCGCCCACGCCGCCCAGGTACAGCGTCTCCGGCTCCGCCCGCCAGCCTGTCCCGCAAAAATGGTCCTTCACTACTCTTACTTTCACTTTGAAGCTCCTTCCTTTGAGAAAGGCTCCCCTCGCTAGGGGAGCTGCTTTGCAGCGCCGCCGTCAGGCGGACTGCAAAGCTGAGAGTTTTCCTTCCGGTCCGCTGCCGCTCTCAGTAGGGCAAGCACTCTATAAAAAGCCTACCACGTCCCTCGTAACAAAACTACTGCGGACTTATTCATACAAACAAAAAGAGCAGGCGCCCTGGTTCATTACCAGAGCGTCTGCTCTTATCTTATTTCACCCCCTCCCACCAGCTCTTCTCGTCCTTCGCCTTCTCGGCCTTCTTGTCCGCAGCGCTCACCCACTGCGCAAAGTTCTTTTCCTCGTACAGCGGGTTTCCGTCTGCGTCCTCGAGGGCAGCAGCTTCTTCTCCAGTTTCTCCCGGTCGCCGTCGCTTCCGGCCAGATACTCCTCCTTCACGGCCTCCGTGATCTTGCTCTTGATGCTGCCCTTGTCCTTGCCTGCGGTCATCAGCCGGTTTATCTCGGCCTGCACGTCCTTCGCCCGGCCATTTTCCACTTCGTCCAGGAGCGCGTCGTATACGCTGCCGTCCTTGCTGCCCGCCAGCAGCTCGTCCGCCTTGCCGTCCACCGCCTTGTTCACCACGTCGATGAGCTGCGCCCGCCGGGCCGCGTCCGCTTTGCCCTTGGCTCTGTCCGTCGCAGGGGCGACGCCCAGCCCCTCCCGCAGCTTCTCGAATACGGCCTGCCGGGCCTTTTCCTCGGCCCGGGTCTTCCCGGCGTTCCGGGCCTCGGCCGCCGCCAGCACGTCGGCGTCGTACTGCTTCAGCCGCCTTGCCAGCTCGCTGTCCACCTTGTCCGTCTTGCCCATCTGCTCCAGCTTCTTCATCGCCGCAGCAGCCTCCTCGCTGTCCCCGCTCTGGATGGCGTTGTACAGCCGGTCGTACTGCCCGGTGGCCGAAGAGGGTGCAGAGCTAAAGCTAAACCCTTCGCCTCTGCCGATGGCCTGTGCATCCTCCCAGTAGCCTTCAAACGCCTGCATCACCTTCCGGATGTTGGCCGCCGGGACGCCGTACAGTTCAAGGCCGCACTGGATGTCCTTCAGCACCGCCTTGTTCAGCTTCTGGTGGTGCGCCGCCAGCTCTTCCTCGCTCATCTCGCCGGTGTCCGTCCGCAGCAGCTTGGCGGTCTTGGCAAAGGCGGCAAACAGATCGTTCACCGCACTGATATTGGTGGCGCTCACCACGTCGTAGTCCGCGCCGCTTGCAGCGTTCGAGATAACGCTGTAGATCTCCGCTCCGTACAAAAAGTTTCCGGCTGCGCTTTCGGTGTACAGGTCGAAGAACCGCTTGCCCACGCTGGCCGCCGTGATGTCGCCGTTCTCGTCCTGCTCCTTGTCCCACCGGTGGAGCAAAAAGTCCGCGCCGATCTTCATCAGGGCAAATACCGCCGTCTGCACCACCTGGCTTGCCGCCGCCCGGCGCAGGCCCTGCCCGGCCCGCTGTACCTCGGCCTTGTTCTCGGCGCTCTGGTCGGCAGCGTACCGCGCCTTCTGAGCCTTGTAGTCGCCCACGGCGTCGGCCAGGATGCCGTAGTTCTGAAAGCGCTGGGTGGTAAACATGGTCAGCGTCTTTACAAACTCGTTGTCGCTGCGCTGGATGCCCGCCCGCTGCATGGTGGTGTAGTTGGGCTGGGTCTCCTCGATGACCCGCTGGTACATCTTGTTCACGGCTTCCCAGTAGGCTTCGCTGCCCTTCTCCGCGGCGCCCTCGCTGAATTCTGCTGTATGGTGCTCCACATACCGCTTCGCGCCCTCCCACAGCGCGGCCACCGTGATCTCGTCCATGCCGGTGATCCAGCCGGTCACGGCAGGCATCGCTTCCGAGGCCTTCGCCACAAGGTTTTTGTGCGCACCGATGGAGCTCATCTCGCCCCGCTTCGTCCCCCGCAGTCGGTATTGCAGCAGGGCGTCTCCGTGCTGACGGATCTCTGCTTCCAGCGCGGCCCGCTGCTTGCCCGAGAAATTCTTCACGAAGGGCAGTACCGCCGCCATGGTGTCTGCTCCCAGCACAGCGCCCGCCGTGGGCAGGCTGGCTGCCTGCGCGATGGCCACGCCCGGATTCACGGTCAGGATGGCCCCGGCGTAGTTGCCCCGCATCCGGTCCAGCGCCCGGCTCATGGTGCTACTGCGGTGCCGCTGCCTGGTCTGCAGGTCGGTCAGCAAGTCGTTGATGTAGCTCACCGTCTCCTTTCCCCACTTCTCGCCGATGATCTTGTCCTTCAGCACACCGATGCCCTCTGCCGTCTCCACGGTGCTGTTCAGCACCCGCTGCACGTCCCGGATGGGGGCCGCAAGGCCCGCATAGGCCGCCGTGTCCCGCAGGCTCCGCTTCACCACGTTCTGGCACTCTTCCAGCAAAATGGGCTTGTCGCTCTTCACGCGCTCCTTCAAAAAGCCCCTGCCCTCGATGGTGGCATCCATCTTCACGCCCTCGATCTCCGTCGCCAGCGTGCTCCGGTCTACCGCGATGGGGTAGTAGTTCTTCACGGTGGCCCGGTCGTAGCCCAGCAGCTTCATGCTGGTCTCGTTGATGAGGTTCGTGGTGTACCGCCCAAAAAAGTCCTCCATGTCCTTGCACCAGTTTCGGTCATAGTCCGTCATGGCGTCCTGTACCGTCTGCAAAATGGTGTCGGCCATCGGGACACCGTCGGTGTTCACCAGCGTCCCCAGCATCACGGTCTGGCTGCGCTGGTAGGCTCTCTCGATGTTGCCCTTGGCGTACTGGGCAGCGTCCGGCAGGGTCAGGCCGCCGGTCATCAGGTGGTGGCGGCTGTCCTCGTTGCGCAGCAGCATGTACAGGCTGCACAGCTGTGCGTGGTTCAGCGGCACGGCATCGCCCTTGCTGTCCTTCAGGCCGATGTCCACCAGCTCCGCCCCCGGCCCGGCAAAAGCTTCCACCTCTTTCAGGTGTTCCTTGCCGGTCACGTTGGCAAACAGGCTTTCGCCTTCCACGAGGATCTCCGTCTGCCGCCGCTGGCCGTCGTTCAGCATCTGCCCCAGCTTCTCCATCTGGCCGTTTTTGGTGTAGCCGCCCAGACGCCGGAACATTCTCGTGCCGCCCAGCATGTCCAGCTGGTAGCGGTTCATCGCGCCCTTCGCCTTTTCAAATTTCTCTCCGAAGCCGTTGCCCTCCGAGTTCAGCACCTCGCGGGCGGCCTTCATAGCCATGCCGTCCACCTCTTCTGCCCTCGCAAGGCTCAGGGTCTTGTTCTCGGTCCGGATGATGTGCAGCGTGCTGGCCGTAATGGCCTTCAGCATCCGCAGCTGATCTACCGTCATGGGCAGATAGGTGCGGTTCTCCGTCTCCCGGATGCGCTGGCGCAGCCGGTCCCGCAGCTGTTCCGATTTGTCGCTGTCGGGTAGAGCTGTAGTCTCCTCTAATTGCTGTTTCAGACGGGCAATTTTCTCGTCCTTGCTGTCCATCAGGCTCGTCCGCAGCGCCGCTATCATATTCGGCACACCGGTTTTCTCCCAGTCGTAGGCAATGCTGCTCGGGTTTTCCTTTGTACCCATCGTTTTGCTGATAGCATTTTCCAACCGCGTCAGGCTCTTCACTGCCGTTTCATTCAGCACCGCCATGTCCGCCAGCTTCGCCACCTCGGCGGCCTGCACGATGAGGCTCTGCTGCACATATTTCCCGGGCTTCGGCCGCAGCAGCATCTGGCGCAGCTGGGCGGCGTTGTTCCGGATGCTCCGCTTCAGCTCGTCCGCCTTCCGTCCTTCCCGGGCCTTCTGCACCCGCTTTTCGGCCAGTGCCTTGGCCACGGCTACGTCCTCGTCCCACTGCTGCCGGGCCGTTTCAATGGCAATGGCATTCCTCTGGGCCTGTTTTTCCTGCCACGCTTCCGCCTTGCGCTGGTTCTCGGCCTCCCACTCCATGATCTCGTTTTCCTGTACCAGCAGCTGATGCTCCGCCCGGTCGGCTCTCCGCTGCTCTCCGGCCACCTGCCGGGAAAGGTCGTTGATCTGCGAACGCAGCTGTCGGCGCTCCAGCTTTATCTCGTCCAGCATCTCCTGCCGGGCCTGCTTCATCCGGTTCTTTTCGGCCTTCCATTCCCGCTCGTAGGCTTCCCGCAGAGCGGTCATCTTCTCGTCGAGACCCGCTGCTGTGCTCACCTGTGCGCCCAGCATTTCCAGATTCTCGTTGAGCTGTCGTTCTGCCCGGCTCACGCTCTTGACCTCGGCGCTCTGGCTGCGGCTGTTTTCCCGCATCCGGTCGGCAAAAGCCTTCCGCTGGGCCTTCTGCAGGCTCTTCAGTCCCTTCGTCACCTCAGCCGCCCGCTCCTCGCTGCCGGCGGCCATTGCGGCCACTTCCCGGTTATGCTTTAAAATGCCCTCGAAGACCGCCTCGGCGTCGGTCATCTCCGGGTGGCTCATGATGTCGCCGATCATCCGGCCCGCCAGTTCCACCTTGGCGTCCTCGTATTCGGCCACGTCCGCAAACCGACTCATCATCTTGGGCTTGATGGTGTCGTGTACGTTCATCAGCACGTCGAGCCATTCCGTGCTCTCCATGCTGGCTGCGCCCGCCACGCCCGCTTCCTGTGCCGCCGAGCGGAAGAGTGCTGCCGCGCTCTCCTTCACGCCGCCCACGGCCCGGGTGTCGTTCACGATGGCCTCGTACTGTTCCGCCGGGTTGCCGTCCCGGTATCCCTCCGCCTGCCGCAACTTCACGCCGTGGCGCCGGGCCTCGGCTACCGCCTCTGTCCAATTTCCGTACCGCTTCACAAGCTCGGCCTTGGCTTTGCCGTTCTTGTCTACCGTGTAGGTCAGGTCATGCAGGTCGGGGTACTGGTTCCACAGCTCCGTGTTCCGGTAGGTGGCCTCGTCCAGTACCTCGCCCGCCAGCGTCTCGGCCAGTCCCTGCGCCTTGGCCATGTCCGCGCCCTCCGAGCGCAGATACTCCACCAGCGCCCGCGTCTCGTTTGCCAGCTTCGTCCGGTCGGCCCGGCTGCCGTTGGTCTTCGTCCATCGGATGGCGAGGCTCTCGAGAGCAGCATCCGAGAGCCGGGTGTTCTTCGTCAGGCCGAAGAACTGGTTCAGGGTGTCAAAGGCCGCAGCCTTCTCCGCCAGTACCCGGCTCGCCTGCCGCTGCTGGTTGCCTCTTGCCTCCCGGTCGGCCTGTTCGGCCAGCTGAAAGCGGGTGTTTTTCTTCACAGGGACGCTGTTTCCCTTGCTTTCGGCATTTTCTTGTGCTATACTGTTTTTAGAAAGCAGCTTAGGGGCTTCATCGCCCTGCTCGGTTTTGAGTACCGTGGTAAGGCTGCTTTCCTGATAAATAGAACCCTTCGGCAATCTACTCCTTGAATCTTCGGATTCTACGTGGGTACCACTGGAGGCTTCTATTTCTGTAAACGGCACACCTTCCATCTTGACGTTTTGCCCATGATAGGATATACTACCCATAGAACCATAGCGTTGCAGTTCACTAGGCATTTGGAAGCCTAGTGTCCTAAGTAACGCTGTGGTTCTCTTTTTGTTTTCAGAGGTATACAGCACTTCGCTGTTCCTCACAAATCTCACAGGGTCGTTATCCTTGGTATAAGCACTGGTTGCTTTCTGCATATCCTGGATCACGATTCGGTTTTCTACTGGCTGAAGATCCAGCACGCACAGTACGGGTCTGCCATCCTGCGCTTTCACGCTTCCAAACAAAACCAGTCTGGTATTCTGTGAACCGGCACGCCCTTTATTCCGGCTGGAAAGCACCAGAATGGGGTCATCCAAAATTTCCGGTATGCGCTTGATCTCGTTCAACGTCATTTCCGGGTGTTGTTCCAGGATCAGGCTGATTTTATCGCCTTTCATGTAGATGTCATTTTCTCGTGCGCCCAGTCCCTGCAAGGCTTCCGCCGTGCTTCCCAGTACAAAGATTTCCCTGCTGTTTCGTCCGTCACGGTTCCACTCGTCAATGTCCTGTGCATAGCTCGGGTTAATGGAATATCTCACGCCCCGTCCTTCCGCCGCGCTCTCGGTCTTGAGGGCTGCGGCGTTTTCTTTTGCCGTCCGCAGGTTGTCCATGGCCTTTTCTACGTGGGCGAAATACTCGTCCTGTAAGGTGCGCTTTTCGGCCTCGGCCAGGCGCTTCGCTTTCAGGGCGGCGCGGTTGTCCGGGTTGATGGTCAGCACTTCCTTCGCCCGGCTGATGAGCCCATCCAGCATCTGCCGCACCTGCTCCATCACCTTGTGGATGGCGCCGCTCTTGCCTGCGTTCTTTTCTGCCTGCCCGCGCTGGAACGTCACCCAGCGCTTGAAGCTCTCCTCGCTGTCAAAGATGCCCCGCCATGCGTCGGCCACCAGCTCTTCCGCTGCCTGCTCGTAGGTCAGACTCTGGGCGCTGTAGTCCTCGAGCTTTGCCCGGACCATCTCGTCGAGGCTTTCGTAGCCGCTGCTCTTCGCCAGATATTCCAGCGCGTGCTCCTGCAAAGTCCTTGCGCCCTCGGCATCCAGCGCGTTGTACCAGTGGTAGTCCTCGTGCAGCACCGTGCCGAAGATGTCCTGCGCGTTGTCTCCGAAGAAGATCCGGGCCGTCTCGGTGTCCACATAGGCCCTGATGCTCCGGTCGTTCTGCAGCACATCCCTCAGCACAGCATCCGTGCCGGTGGCCGCGGCGTTCAGGCTGATGATCTGGCTGGCCACGTCGCTCTCCTGCCGCATCGTACCCTTGGCGTATACTTCGCCCCTGCCGCTGGTACTCTCGCTGCCAAGTGTCCCGCCCAGGCCGGCCATCTTTTCGGCGTAGAGCATCCGTTCGCCCTTGCCCTGGGTGTAGGCGATCTCGAGGGCCGTCCGCCCGGCGTCGGTGCTCAGGATGTAGTTGATGTCTTCTGCCGTGCCGCTCATGCTGCCAGCCAGCTCCAGCGCCTGCGCAAAGGTGTCTGCACCGCTCCGGCCCAGCCGGTACAGCGGCGACGCTGCGGCCGCGTACCGGTCGGCGTCCACCCTGTCCGGCATATTTTTGCTGATGGTCTCGGCTGCCTTGTCCGTCACCCGCCAGCCTTCCAGCGCCCGCTGCACCTCGGCCTCCCGCTGGGTCTTCGGCGCTTCCGGCCGGAGACCCAGAGTCTCCCGCAGCGGGGCGTTCTCGTAGCCGTCGGCTTCAGCTGCTGCGGCAGCCGCTTCACGCACGTTGTCCGGCGCGGCCATTTCCGGCACGACATCGGCGGTTTCTGCGGGAGCGTCCTGTACTGTCTGCGGCACACTCGCAGCTTCGCTGGGCAGCTCTGCACTCTGTACAGCAGGCGCAGCTTCGCTTGTCACGTTCTGCTGCGCTGCAATATCCCGCAGCATTCGGCGGGTCGCGGCCGCAGTGTCGGGCAGCGTCACGCCGTAAGCCTGCTCAAAGGCCGCACGGTTTTCCCGGTTCTCGGCGTTCGGCGTAAACAGTCCGATGGTCTTGCCCGTCAGGCTGTCGCTCGCCGCCACTTCGGCAAACTGCCGCACCGCCGGGTTTTCCGACTGTGCAGCAGCCTCGTTTACGCTGCTGTTTACTCCTTCCGTCTGCGCCTGCGGCGCATCCGCCCGCTGCATACTTTCAGTGGCCGCAGGTGCAGCCGACTGAGAGGGTTCCGCCGTCCGGGCCTCCCATTCCTTCTGCTGGGCGGCGGCCCGCTTCATCCGGTCCGTCCGGTCGTAACGCTCCGCCTCCCTGTCCAGCGCTTCGCTCATGCTGTGCAGCCCCGAGCCGACAGCGCCGCCCAGCGCACCGGACGCGCCGCCGGAGAGTCCGCTTTCCAGCGCGGTGAGGAAGGTGTCTTTGCTGAAGAGGTTCTTCGCCGCCTCGCTGTCCCCCAGCGCAGCGTCAATGGCCATGTCCGCATAGGTCTCCGCGAATGCCTGCATCGAGTTGTCGATGCCGCCCGAGATGGCCGCAGCCACCGTCGGGTAGCGCTGCGCCAGCTCCGAGCTGCCCGCCAGCCCCTGCACCCAGTCCGCGATCTGCCCCGCCAGCGTGTCCTTCGCGTAGTCCGAGCCCATGGTCTTTGCAAGGTCTGCCGCGCCCACACTGTTGATGGCCCATCCCGCGCCGAACTTGGCGAGGCCGCCGCCCAATGCCTTACCCGCGCTCTCGCCCTTCTCCGTGCTCTGGCCCATGGCCTCCGCCGCGCCCTGGGCGCTCAGCATAGGCAGGATCCACGCAACACCGTCGCCGCCTGCCGCAATGGCCAGATTCTCCGCCGCGCTGGTCACAGCTCCCGTCACGGCCTTCTGCGCCGGGCTCAGGCCGCTCTGGGCCGCAGCCGTCAGCTTCTGCCCGCGGTCATAGAGCTGGTAGCCCACGCTCTGGTTCTTGTCGATGCCGTCGCTCACTTCCAGCCCCGCCAGCTTCTGGCGCATCTCCCGGATCTCCTTGGAGTTGTACCCCATCGAGATGAGCTCCCGGTTCCGGCTCTCCGGCCATGTGGGGTTATAGTCCATGTCCACATCGGTCAAAAGGTCAAAAAGGCTCTGGGCGTGTTCGTCGCCCTTTACCTCCTGCTCCACCTGTTTCCAGTTCTTCAGGGTGGCGTCGATGTTCTTTCCCGCCTGTACGCCGTACTCCGCGCCCAGCACCGGGGCAGCGGCCACCGTGTCTCCGATGCCGCCGATGGTGTTCGCCGCCCGGCGCACGCCCCGCTGCCATGCAGGGATGGCGTCCAGCGCAGCGTTCATCTTCCGGGCCTCATCGATCTGCTCCTGCGTCCAACCGCCCTTTTGGATAAGGTCGGCGTCCGTGTACGCGCCGTGGGTGTTGTCCACCCGGCGCACCGCGTCGGCCAGATTCTTGTTGTCCCCGGTGTCCATCCACTGGTTGATCCGGTCGAACTCGTCCGGTACGCTGTCCTTGGCAAAGCTGGCTCTCAGCTCCTGCGCCCGGCCGGTGCCGTAGGCCATGGCCCCGCTGCCCACGTTCTCCAGCACGTTCCCGCTCTTCGCAGGTACGCCCCACTTCCGCCCCATGTCCAGCGCCCGGGCTGCCGCTTCCGGCATCTGCTGCGCCGGGCCTCTGCCCTCTGTAGCAGCGCCCGCCATTTTACGTCCCACAGAGCTTCCAGCGTCCAGCGGAAACTTGCCCGACACGCCAGTGGCGCTTTGCGCCCGGGTTGCGGCGCGCAGCGCCTGAGAGGGCTCGTTCCTCGCATCCACCTCCCCCATGTCGCTTATGTGCCGCTCGGTGTACTGCTGTAAGGCTTTGGCCCGGGCGTTCTGCTCCTGTTCTGCCTGACGTTGTGCTTCCTTTTTGTCAAACTCCCGGCTCCACTGGCTCAACTGCTCCTTGGTGACGCTGCTCTTCTTTGTGGTGGTGTTCTGCGCAGTGCTGCCCGCCCCACTCACCTTGTCCGGGTTCTTTGCGGCAAATTCCCTGCTCCACTGTGCGAGCTGCTGTTTGGTTACTGCCATTTGTTTGTCCTTTCTGTCTTACCCTGCCAGTTCAAAGGCTTTCCAGATTTCGTCGTCCGTGTATCCCTGATACTTCAGGCTGTCAAAAATAGTCCGGTCATCCGAGCCGTGGTTTCTCTGGCCCTTGATGGCGTTCGCCGCCACCTGCGCCCGCTGCGGGACACTCGACTGGCTTGCCGTTCTTCCGGTGCTCTGGCTCTGTCTGTTACTTGTCCCAGTACCCCACTTGTTTGCCGGGTCTCCTTTCCAGCTCTGCCCCGTCAGACCTCGGTTCGTCTCCAACAGGTTCGGGGTGTCGTCCTTTATCCAGCCCGCATCCGTCAGCGTCCGCTTGTAGTGATCATATCGCGGGTCACTCGCTTTCATTGTGACAAACTCCTTCGACATACTCAGCAGCTGGGCATAGGTCGGGCTGCTCCCGCTGCTTTTCGTTCCGCTGCTCCTGCTGCCCGAAGATCCGCCCGAGCCGCTGCTTCTCCGACTGCTGTAGCTGCCGGTGATGTACTGAGGCGTGTAGTTCAGCGCATCCCTGCTGATGCCGTACATGTCGGCTACAGCCCCTGCTGCATCGCGGAAACCACCCTCGTAAAGGTCGGTGATTCCCTTCATTGCCGTCAGATAATCCGCCGGGGAAAGCTCAGTCGTTTTCTCCGTGGTCCAATCGTTGAGAATGCTGGGGTCTAAGCCGTTCGCACTCAGGAACTGGTTCAGGAAAGCTTCGCTTGCACCCCGTTCTTTATAGTCAAGCGCTTTGTCTATCGCCATCTGCTGCAGCTGCGCCTGCACCTGTTTTTCTTGCAGCTCATGTTCCTGCTTCCACTGGTCATATCCCTTGTACCGGTCGTAGGCGGTAAAGCCCGCTTTTACAACATCGGTGCCTACCTGCATCAGATTATCCCAGAAGTTCTGCTTCTCCTGCGCCGCCTGGTCTGCCCGGCTCTTCTTGTAGTCCCGCCAGTCCTGCGCGTTGGCCACGGCCCCCTGATGCTCTGCCGCCTCGAGACTGTCCTGATTCTGCAGCGCGCTCAGCAGTCCCGAGAGGCCGTTCTGCTTCAGCTGGTACAGAGTCAGGGCCTTGTCCCGCAGTCCGGCCAGCCCGCTGTCCACGTTCGCCATGGCCTGCTGGTAGCCCTGCTGGGCCACACTGTTTGCGTAGCTCGAGCCGTACCCGCCGCTCAGCGCGGCAGCGCCCGCAGCGGCGTTCTCAGCCGCCGCCCTGGCATTCGCCTGCGCGCCCGCGCGGTACTGCCGGTAGAGTTCGCTGTCCGTGCCTACATCGTAGCCCGCATTGCTGGCTGCGCCCATGCTGTCCAGCGCCTCGTTGATCCGGTCGGTGTAGTTGCTCTGGTACGCCCCCGGCATCGCGTTCTCCGCGTCCTTCTGCGCCGCCTGCGCGTTCTTGTATCTCTTGAATACGCCCATTTTCTAATCTCCATTCTTGACAAATACGTAAAACACGTATATATTATAATTACAGATTCGGAGGTGCATCTTCATGCCAATGACCCCCAAAGAGATCGTTCGCCTGCTCGAACAGAACGGTTTCGTGTTCGTCAGCTCCAACGGTTCTCATCGCAAATACCACAACCCCACCACCGGCAAGACCACTATCGTCCCTTTCCACGCCAAAGACCTCAAACCCGGCACAGAGAAAAATATCCTCAAACTGGCCGGTCTGAAGAAATAAGGAGGCATTTCTATGAACGCTGTTTTCTATCCCGCGGTGTTCCACCCCGAAGAAACGGGTTATTCTGTCACCGTCCCCGACATCGAGGGCTGCTTTACGCAGGGCGATACGATGGATGAGGCTGTGCGGATGGCACAGGATGCCATCGGCCTGATGCTGGAAGAGTGCGCTGTCTGCCCCACTCCTTCCGTTCCTTCCTCTCTTCCGGTGGAGGCCGGAGACTTTGTGGTCATGGTCCCCTTTGATATGGCTGCTTACCAAAAGCAGTTCCGCCCTGTTAAAAAGACCCTCTCCGTCCCCGCTTGGCTCAATGATGCAGCCGAGGCCGCACACATCAACTTCTCCGGCGTTCTTCAGGACGCCTTGAAGGAAAAGCTCCATCTTGCATAATTCTTGATAGCTCAGCCCCTTCGGGCTGGGCATTTTTAATTCTGTTTCATCTTGGCTGTCCGGGTTGCGGCTCCCAGCGTCTGCTGCGCTGCCGCTTGCATCCTGCTGGCCGCGGCCCCCAACAGCTCCTCCCTGTTTCCGCCACTGGCGGCGGTCGTCGCCGTTGCCCTTCCGGGCCGGGCGCTTTATTTTCACAGCAGAAGCGGCAGCAGGCTTGCGGCAACGCTCAGGATGGTTCCAAAGATGCCCGTATGCCGGCTCTTTTTCGCCTGTGCCTCGCTGGCCGCCTGATTGTATGCGTTCTGGTAGTAGTTGCGCTGGTTCTCCCAGTTCTGATAGTTGGTCTGGTACTTCTCGTAGTCCTGCGCCTCGGCCTGCTGGTATCCGCTCAGCTGGCTCTGCAGGTCGCTCTTTTTCTGGGTGTACTGGTTCAGTGCCTGGCTGTACAGCCCGTTCGTGGCATTGCTCAAGCCCGCCATAGCATTCTGGTAGGCGCTCTGGCCTGCCTGTGTGCCATAGCTCGAGCCGTACCCGCCCGAGATGGCGCTGGCGTTGGCCTGCGCGTTCTCGTTGGCCAGCTTTGCCTGTCGGGTGTAGCTGTTCTTGTACTGCTCGTAGGCCGCATCCCGAGTGGGGTCATAGCTGAAATCCTTCATCCCGTCCAGCTGACCCATCACGCCATCTATCCTGTCTTTGTATTTGCTGGTGTAGTCTTCCGGCTTCTTCGCCTCCCACGCATCCAGCTGCGCTCTTGCGTTGCTCAAATTACTCATTTCAGCTTCTCCTGTAAGTCCCCCGAGAGATTCTCGGTGTCAATGTTGCTCAAAATATATTCCAGCTGCTCCTGCATCTGGTACAGATAATTCCTCAGCTCCCGGGCGCTGGCCGTATCCAGCCCCTCCAGCCTCGGCATGGAGATCTTCGAAAGTCCCACGATACTAGCCACGTCTCGGTACACCTCCGTTCACTCTTCCACCCTCGCTGCTGCTCAGCGTCATGGCGATGCTCCTTACCGCGATCTGTCCTTTTCCGGTCAGGCGCAGCCGCATGGTGTCGTGACGGGTCGGGACGAAGGGCAGGTTCACTCTCACACGCTTCCCTGCGGTGTCCACCCGGCCCATCTCCTGCCACTCGCCGCCGTCGAAGCTGGCCCAGAGCGTCACCACGGTCCGCTCCATCGCGTCCAGCCGCACCGTCACCCGGCTGCAATACTTGTCGTCCGGGCTCCCGAGTCCGATGTCACCGGTCACAGCCTCGTATTCCACCGTGTCCTCTTCGCCGCTGGCCTCCCGGCTTCCGTCTGCGGCCCAGATGGCCTCTTTGTCCCAGAGATAGAGCTGTCGCCCGGTGCTGCACATGGCCCAGCCGGTGGCGTCTTCCTCGTGCCAAAGCCCTTTCTCAGTGTCGTATACCAGCAGCCGCTGCCCGCCGGAGCTTTCGGTGTGCAGATAGTACCGGCCCACCAGCCCGCCGCCGGCGGCTCTCGTCACATGGCTGAGGCGTTCTTCGTCCAGCGAGGCCGACACCTTGGTGGGCAGACTGCCGTCCCACGCCATGACGCCGTCCATCGAGAGGTAGTACAGCGTCTCGTTGATGACGCAGAGACTCTGGTGCGCACCTTTGGCCACGCCCGAACACTGGATGCTGCTCATCTGGTAGTCGCTGGGCTTGGTGCCGTACAGCTTGTGCAGACCGTTCTCCTTGAAGAAAAGCACGTATCCCATGCAGGTAGCCGCACCGGTAAAGGCCCCGTCGCTGCCCACAGTCACGGCGTAGCTGTCCGCTGCCGTTCCCCTGTAGGAGAACCAGTTGGTGGCGTCACCCAGCTTGCAGGCATAGATGACGTTTTCGGTGCTCGAGCAGCCCCATACACGATTGTTGTGCTCCGTCAGCCAGTCGAGATCCGGCACCCGCCGCTGGGCCGTCACGTCCGGGAAAGGCCCGTCGAAGGTCTGGGTGGTCTTGCCGTCCATGGCCGTCCACACCACGCTCTGGCCTGTCACCACGCAGGTGCCGTAGTACAAAACGCTCTCGATGTCCGGCGCGATGGAGAGGATGACCGAGTCTCCGGCCACGTCGTCCACCACTACGTCCCCGCTGAAATCAGAAGAGTAAGCATTCTTCACCACAGACGGGATGCCCGTCAGCGTCACAGTGTCCCCGGCTTTGAAAGCTTCGCCCAGCCCCTTGCAGGTCACGCGGCAGTAATTCAGTAGGATGTTCTGCCAGCCGCCCGCCGTGCTGTAAAGCTTCAGGGCGTCGCGGTAGCTCCACGGGGCGTCTTCGGCCTGTTTGAGCCAGACATCGCCGTTCCCCGGGCTTTCCGGTTCGGTCGCACCGAACAGATTCGGCGTGTACACTACACCGGCAGCATCGCAGGGGGTCACGGTCAGGCTCACTCCGCCCTGCTGCCAGCTGGACCCCAGCGCACTCAGCGTTCCGCTCACAGTATCAAAGGACATCTTGTCCGGCCAGATGAGCACCTTGGTCCCCATACCCACCAGTCTCTTCTCGTCGTTGGTTAGAGCGTCCTTCAGCTCCACAGTGGCGCTGCCGTCATCCGGGGCGTAACGCAGGGTCGTGCCTTCCACGGTCACAAGACCGTTCAGATGGTACATCCCGTTCAGCCCGGCTGCTTCCCGCACCTTCCGCCGGGGCTTGCGGGTCTCGAGTGCCGGGTATCCTCGTGAAGAAAAGTTTTTCTCTTCGCTCAGCTCTGCCTCGCTGCACGCATATCCCTCATTCAGCCCACCGAATACCCGCAGCAGCTGCCGCTGGCTGTTGATTTGATTCAGACTTGTGCTTATCATTTCATCCTCCTTCCGGGTTCTCGTTCTTATTCCAATCGGAGAAACGAGAAAAAAGCGTTTAGCGAAGCGGCTAGCTTTTTTCCGTTTCGACTTCTCCTTTGGGGTCTGAAAGGGGCGAGCAGCCCCTTTCTCGTGGATCCAGCGCGTCGAAATCGCTGGTGGTTTTCTGGTTCTCTTTTGGCAGCAAAAGAGAACATATCTCACGTTAAAAGTTTCCCGCCGCCTGCCGGCATATAGTTCCGCCTCACCCACACCGCAAACTCCTGCACATAACTCGTGTAGAGCTGCAGCTCATTCGCCGCCCGGGCCGTCTCGCCCAGTGCAAGGTCCATCTGCGCAGCCAGCCAGTGGGGATAAAGTGCTTCTGCCGCACAGCAGGCCAGCAGCGGGGTGTCATATTCCAGCCCGTCGTTCCACAGAATATCCGCGCCCTTGTCCTCAAAGTCGCCGCCGGTCTGGCTGCGCTCCACGATGTTCCGGCGCATCCCGCTGTCTGCCTGCCGCAGCCATAGCTGCTTCAACCGGTTCTCAAAATGATTGTTCGGCCTCAGCTCATCAGCCATCTTTATCGCTTCGCCTGCTGTCATAAAAAACCTCCAAAACAAAATCCCCCGGCGCAGCAAGCGCCTGCAAGCTGTACCGGGGGAAATATCAAATGGTCATCATCTGGGTTCCGGCCGCCGCCTGCATGGCCTGACTCTTCCGGGCCGCTTCGGCGTCCTGTTTGATGCTGTGTTCCAGCACCTCGGCCACAGCCTTCGGCACCTTCACGTCCATGCCGCGCTGGATGAGGTAGCTGTCGCCGTTGACGCCCACGAACACCGGTGCCGAATAGCGGTCGTCATCCTTGAACAGATGGATAGTCACCATGCCGTCGTCCTTTTCTTCGGTCGCTGCCTCGACCTTCTCCACAGTCTCCACCGCGTTCTCCACGGCCTGGGCCGCAGGTTCTTTCTTCGTAGCCATAGTATTTCCTCCTTAGTTTGCCTTCGCCTTCGCGCTGTACTTCGGGCTGATGCTCTCGATGCGGACCATGTACTGCTCACACAGACGTTCCGCAGTCTTGATGGCCTTCCAGCCCACGGATGCGCGCTGGTTCAGCGGGTCTTCGCCCGCACCCAGCTGCTTGACGATGTGCTGCAGGCCGCCGCCCTCCACCTCGGTCACAGCGTAGGCATGAGCTGCCAGCACCAGAGTGCCAAACACGGCCAGACCACTCGGGCAGCCGCTGCCGGTCCAGATCTTCGCCTCGCTGGTCTCGATGAAGCGCACACCGGCCAGCTTGCCGATCTCACCGTTGTAGATGTTCTCAGGGGCAGCATACTTGTGGACGTCGATCCACTCCGGGTTGCGGCGCAGATCATAGGCCACATAGGGGTGAACGATAGCAACGTAACTCTCGCCGATGGCGTCGGCATTCTGGGCTTTCAGGGCAGTGGCCGCCTGGTCGATGAGGTCGGGCGTCAGCACACTGGCGGTGGTCAGATTGGCGCGGCTGGTCACGGCGGTGTCGCCCGCCGGCGCGTAGATGACGTTGGTGCCGCCTGCCAGCACCTCGCGGGTCACGGTGTCCAGCGTACGGCCCGCCTGAGATGCCAGTACCTTGGTCGCCTGAGTGATGTTGTTGTCGATGGCAGTCAGCTGCAGCACGTCGGTGATGGCTGCCCAGCCGCCGTACTGCTTCACGGTGGCGGTCATGGGGGTGACGGTCAGAGCCTGAGCATTGGGGGTCACTCCCTCGGTCAGCGGCTCGGTGGCCTTGGGCAGGCTCTCGTACTTGCGGAACTCGATGGTCTTGCCGTTGTTGGCCGGGATGGGATACTTGTCGCCAAACTGGTCATGCACCAGCAGCGGCTCTGCCTGGTCCAGCAGACGCTTCTCGTAGTAGGTCTTCATTTCGGCGCTCATGCCAGTCGCACCGGTGTGGTTTGCAGGCTGCGCAAACAGCTGCAGATTCATGTGGTTCTTCATGTTTCTTACTCCCTTCGTTTACTCATGTGCTTTATTGAGAGACTTCTGCTTCCCGGGTTTTCCTTTAAGAAAGGCTATCGGGTTGTGGCTCCCAGCGTCCATTTCGTGCCTTGAGCGGCACTCACGTCCTGCTGGCCACGGCCCCAACAGCTCCTCCCTGCTTCTGCCGCAGGCAGCGGTCGTCGCCGTTGCCCTGTCAGGGGAGCTCCGTTCTCGCGCGGCGTCAGCCGACGGGAACGGTGAGAGGTTTTCTTCCGGTCAGCAGCGCCTTCTCGTCAAAAAGTGATGATCTGCCCCCGCATAGCCCGGCGTTCCAGCTCTTCGCACTGGGCAGGCGTCAGCTTGGAGACGTCGGTCTTCAGCACCGCCGCGCCGCCGGGGTTCGTGCCGTTCTCGCTGGGCCGTGCGCCCCGCTGGCGGATACGCTCCACCACGCCGCTCTCCGTCTTCTTGGCGGTCTCAGCAGTCTTCCGGGCCATGATGTCGTCAAAGTAGCGGGCCTTGTAGGCGTCCTCCATCTTCACGCCCAGCTTGAGCATCTGGGCAAAGTCCGGGTCAGCCAGCGCCGTCTTGATGTCGAAGTCCGGGTCTTCAGCCCGGATGCGCTCCACGGCGGCGTCCCACTCCTGCTGGATGGCTTCCATCTTGGCGGCTTCCGCCCGCTGCTGCTCGGCGGCACGGTGCTTGGCGTTCTCGCTTTCCAGCGCGTCCATCTCCTTGGCCAGCTGGACGCTGATGCCCTTCTTCATGGCCATGTCTTCGTAGTAGGCGTCGTCCTTCACGACGCCGCCCTCCACCGCAGCGGCCAGTGCCTCGTAGTCGCCGGGAGCAGTGCCGTACTTCTGGCCCAGAGCGTTCAGGATACGCCCCACCGGCCCCTGCTCGTTCAGGATGCTGTCGTAGGCTTTCTGGGTGGCCTGCACGATCATCTCGCCAAACTCCCGGTTGTACTCGCCCCTCATCAGTTCGCCAAACGCTTTCCGGTGCGCCTCCGGGTCGGTGCCGCTCTTGTCTGCCGCACCGTCCTGTTCCTCGCCTTCAGCAGCATCTTCCTCCGCGTCCGGCTCTTCCGCCGGACTCAGCATCTCATCCACCTCAGCGGCAGCAGCCTCCCGGCCTTTGCCCTGGGCGGGAGCAGACGCAGCCTTTTCTTCCGCCGCAGCTTCGCCGGTGCCTTCTGCTGCACCATCGCCGCCCTCAGCAAACATCTGCAATTTCATGGCAGGTTCGTCCATATCATCTGCGCCGCCGTCTGTGACTATCAACTCAACATTGTCCGGATACGCTTCCGCCAGCGCACGCAGGCCCTCTTCCACAAAGTCAAACCAGCTTGCGACCATCAGATTGTTCGGGCCGGGTTTCGGCAGAGCCTGCACCACAAAAGTCTCGCCATGCTGCACACAGCTCGTCAGGAGTCTCCCACTCCTTGCAGCCGCGTCCACCTTGTTTGCCAGCGTCTGCACCAGCACAGAAACTGCCGCACATACGATGTCCTGCCCCGCCGGGGCATACCCCGCGTGGCCCTCGGCCCTCATCGTCAGCTTCCCGCCCTCCGGATCTGCTTCGTAAATAACTTTGATCATGTATAACCTCCTGTGGTTCTCACTTGTTGGGGTTGTTGATATTCATCGCCCTCTCGGCAGCTTTCGTGGCCAGCGGGTTCGTTCCGCCGCCCACCTGTCCGCCCAGAGAGTTCGTCACTGTCTTCGCGCTGATCTCTCCACCGCCCCCGCCGCCGGTCATGGCAGCGGCAGCAGCACCGGCCTGTTCGCTCAGATTCGAGCCGTTCTGCTGGTCGATGACCGCCGCCATCTGCTGGATCTGTGCCATCGCCTGCTGCAGCTGCTGGTACAGAGTGCCGTTCTGGGCCACCCGCTGACGCACCTTCTCGATGCCCTCGAAATCCATCATGTCCAGACACGCCAGTGCGGCGTCCGCGTTGGCCGGGGCAAAGAACCCCAGCTGGTAGCATTCCTTCGCCGTCTCGTTCTGGCTAAGGCGGCTGAAGGTGCTCTTTTTGGCCGCGCTCACCGTGATGTCGAACACCGGCTCATGGGCGCCCAGCTCCACGCCGCCCACGCTCTCCACCGGCTGCGGCCGCAGCATCTGGCCGGAAAATTCCCGGTACTCCGTACCGCCCTGCTGGCCGGTGATGCGGTAGACCCGCTCTTCGTCGTAGAACTGCCGCATCAAGTCGATGATGAAGTAGCATTCTTTTGCAAAGGAGCGGTAAGAGCTCTTCAGCATATCCCGGCTGAGCTTCGAGCCTGCTTCCTGCAGCGCTGCAATGGCCGAAGCAGCGGTCAGACCGCTGGTCGCGCCGCCCTGGTTCACGTCCCGGTTTCCGCTGATCTCCTTCAGCTCGGCCACGCGGTTCTGCTGGTATGCGATGGTGTTGGAGGGCAGCGGAGCGGTCTCCAGCTCCATAAAGCCCCGCTCGTCCAGCCGTCCCGTGATATGCACCACATCTTTTGCCGTGTCCAGCAGCTCGTCTTCGTTCACGCCCGCCGTGTCCGAGACGAGGTATCGCTTCTTGGCCGCCGCCAGCGTGTTCTCGTCCATGGCCTGCGTCATCCGGTCGATGGCGTCCTGCGTGTCCTTCATCACGTCGATGTATCCGAAGCCCGCCGGGCTGTTCTCTTCCACAAAGAGCGGGTCGAACACGAAGGGATATTTTCCGTGGTCATAGAAACCGGTCTCGGCCATCGCCGGGTCGTTCTCGCTGGCGTAGAGCACCACGCCGTTGCAGAACTTGCAGTAATGCACCACGGTCTGGCCGCCGGGCTTCTCCCGCTTGTAGTACCAGTCCACCACCACGCTCTTTTCGCTGGTGTCGATGTTCTGGTCACTGACGTACTGCCCCACGGTGATGCCGCTGCTGCCCGCCTTGCCCTCGAGCTGAGGCCACCGGGCCGCCAGACGGTCGTTGTCGGCCAGCGCCAGCGAGAAGAAGTTGGCCGAGTCCTGGATGTCCTCCACGCCCGGCTCCCAGTAGAGCATCAGAAGGTCCATGCTCCGGATGGCGATGTCCCCAAGGCCCTCCCGCAGCGCCGGGTCCCAGAAAATGCCCTTGACGCCGGTACCCTGCTTGAGCTTGCGCCACCAGGTGTCGCTGTACACGCTCTCGTAGTCGGCCTGTTCCAGCACCACCGGCAGAATGTCGGAGAGGAGCCTTGCCGTCTCCTCGTCGTCCTGCGCCCTCGGCAGCACGTTCGGCTCCGGGTAGTTGTCCATGGCGTCGGCGTGTTTGTTGGCGATGGAGTTGAACAGCCACCCCGTGCTGGGGGCGCGCTTGCCCTCCATCACCCGGTTGCCGTACTGTTTCCAGTGGCCCAGCTTGTACCATTCCTCGTTGTCGATGATCCGCTTGTCGAGACTGGCTTTGGCCGACTTGTACTTTTCGAGGATGGCCATCGCCTCGCTGATCTCCTTCTCGCCGATCGCCGGTTCACCATCCAGCACCCCGGCCAGACTCTCGCCGCCGGGGCTTTCATCTGCTGTCAGGTCAAGCTCTTTTTTACCAAATTCCATCCCATTTTCCTTTCCGCATTCCTGTTCATATCCTCATAAACCTCGTCTTGTCCTTCCTCGGGTCCATATCCAGCGGGTCGTCCAGCATGGGCGGCGGCTGGGTGTGCTTTGCGGCGCTGATGGGGTTCTCCATCAGCACATACCGGCACTCGTCGTAGATGTGGTCCTCCTGCGTGGTGTCGATGTCCTCCACATTGCTCTCGTCATACACGAGGTTCGGGATGGTGCGGATGAAGTGTTTGCAGGTGTTGAAGACCTGCAGCATCGGCCTGCCGCCTTCGCCGAAAGCCAGCCGATAGTGAAACTGCATCTTTCCCGCCAGACGGGTGTGGTCGCCGGGCATCCAGTGCAGAAAGTTCGGACTTTTCTCCTGCATGTCCGCGATGCTCTCGCCCCGGCTCTCGTCAAAGATGGCCGGGTCGGCCACGCCCAGGATGACCCGGCCTTTCAGCAGCGGGTCGTTCTGCTCCGCCTCCCGGATCATCCGTGCCTGCTCCATCGGGTCCTTTCTCAGGCCCTCGTTGGGCGTTCCGGTGCAGCCGTACAGCTCCTTGATGCGGTAGAGCCGCCCTTCCTCGTCTGCC
>ERZ860668.571-NODE-571-length-28068-cov-5.783243_pt1 | contig 28068 bp, 23 predicted proteins | sample MGYA00510062_ERZ860668 | MGnify/ENA primary metagenome ERZ860668 (study PRJEB30046, sample SAMN00715258) | human gut metagenome | study: EMG produced TPA metagenomics assembly of the A metagenome-wide association study of gut microbiota in type 2...
CAGCTTGCGCTGACCAGAATCACGCACCAAGTCTCACGTGCGTTCGACTTGAAAAAGGAGCGTGTACTCACGAAATGCATAAATGATGATGAAAGAAAATATAAGCGGGAAAATGAAAGAGGTGGATAAATGGCATATCAATATGAAGTGGGAGATATCGTAAAATTAAAAAAGAAGCATCCCTGTGGCAGTTTTGAGTGGGAGATTCTTCGTGTAGGCGCAGATTTTCGGTTAAAATGTACGGGCTGTGGGCATCAAATTATGGTTTCACGAAAGATCGTAGAAAAAAACACAAAAGATTTGAAAAAACACTTGCCCGATGATTAAAAATATGGTAACATAGGCAATCGTGATATACAATATCCTTGCTCTCTACAAGATGAGCAGAGGGCCAAAAGACCACAAGGAGGTAAGAAAGCATGAACAAGTATGAATTAGCATTAATTGTTAGTGCCAAGATCGAAGATGACGCCAGAGCAGCAGTTGTTGAGAAAGCAAAAGAGTACATTACTCGTTTTGGCGGTACAGTAACAGAAGTTGAGGATTGGGGTAAGAAAAAATTAGCTTACGACATCCAGAAAATGAGCGAAGGCTTCTATTACTTCATTCAGTTCGACGCTGCAGCAGAAGTACCTGCTGAGTTAGAGCAGAGTGTTCGTATCATGGACAACGTGCTGAGATTTTTATGCGTTAGAAAAGACGAGGCATAATTTCACAGTAGAAAAGGAGTTATCCTTATGAATAAAGTAATTTTGATGGGACGTTTGACCCGTGATCCTGAGGTTCGTTATTCTCAGGGTGAACAGGCAACCGCAATCGCAAGATATACAGTTGCAGTAGATCGTAGATTCCGTCGTGACAGCGACAGCCAGTCAGCAGATTTTATCGGCTGTGTAGCATTCGGACGTCAGGCAGAGTTCGCAGAGAAATATCTGCGCAAAGGAATTAAGATTGCCCTTACAGGCCGTATCCAGACCGGAAGTTATACAAACCGCGATGGACAGAAGGTTTACACAACAGATGTTGTTGTTGAGGAGCAGGAGTTTGCAGAGAGCAAAGCCGCAAGTGCTGAGCATACAGGAGGTTTTGCGCCGGCAGACAGACCATCACCAAGCAATGCAGTGAGTGATGGTTTTATGAATATTCCGGACGGAATTGATGAAGAATTACCATTTAACTAAACAGGAGGTAAACTATCATGGCTTATAATAAAGATGAAAAAAGCAATTCTCCGATGAAGAGAAGAGGCGGCCGCAGAAGAAAAAAAGTTTGTGTATTCTGTGGAAAAGACAATGTAATCGATTACAAGGATACAAATAAATTAAAAAGATACGTATCTGAGAGAGGAAAAATCCTTCCGAGAAGAATCACAGGAAACTGTGCAAAACATCAGAGAGCTATCACTGTAGCAATCAAAAGAGCACGTCACGTTGCTTTAATGCCGTACGTACAGGATTAATTTTGACAACAGACTCCCCGGAATTTTTCCGGGGAGCTTTTTGCATTCTTTAGAGCAGATAGAAGTTCGATGAAAAGAGTGAATTATGTCTGCAGGAAAGAATACGTTTCATAAATAACAGAATACAATAGAATAATCATATGAAGAAAATTATACGTTATCTGCGTTATGCATTTAGATTACTGAAATTGAATATTGGTACACTTTTAGTGTTTGAACTTTTATATAAATTTGTTTCCATGGCAGTATTTAAGCCGCTGCTCAGTGGTCTGATGAAACTGGCATTGAAGGCACAGGGGTTAAGTTACCTGTCTGATGAAACCATGGGAACGTTTTTGAAAGCCCCGCTGACTTGGGTGTTTTTAGTATTGATTGTATTTGGTATGGCATTTTTTACGCTGTTTGATATCTGCTGTATCATTTGCTGCATCCATGCGTCTTTCCGAAAGCAGGAAATGCCGTTGCTGGCATTGATCCGGCAGGGATTTAAGACGTCGTTGCGAGTTATCTATCAGCGAAATATCATTATGATGCTGTATTTGCTCATCATCATACCGATGACACATGCACTGGTGATTTCCGGTTATATTACAAAATTTACGGTGCCGCAGTTTATTGTGGATTACATTATGTCCCATACGTGGCTGGCAATTCTGTATGTTGGATTCTGGGTTTTTATCGGACTGCGGTCTTTCCATTGGATTTACAGTCTGCACTATTTCTGCCTGGAAAACTGCAATTTCAAGCAGGCGCGTAAAAGAAGTTTTCGTCTGCAGGGAAAACACTACTGGCGGGATATGGCAGTTGTCGTTGGCTGGAGTCTGGCTTGCATTGGAATCTATTACGGAATCATTCTGTTTGGTTCCTGGCTGGTTTCCAAGGTAAATCTGGCATTGCCGACACATGATCTGTTCAGTAGTCTGACACTTTCCGGTATTTCCCTGTTGATGGATGTGTGCGGAGCAATATTTTTCTGCTTTGATCTGCCACTGTTTTTCCTTTGTGTCAGCTTGTTATTTTACTATTATAAAGCTGCATCCGGAGAGAAGATTCCGGGACAGTTTAAAAATCTGGATAATGCCTATCGTCTTACCAAAACCGGTTGGGCGAAAAAACTGTATCTGTATCGGAAACGGATCATTGCCATCAGCATTGTGGTGGCGATTGGAGTAAACTTTGCGTATACTTTTGCGGATAAACGGGGCGTGTTACATATGGGGCTGGATAATCCGGTGGAGGTAACTGCGCACAGAGGCTATTCTACTGAGTATCCGGAAAATACGATTCCGGCATTTAAGGGTGCCATCACAGTTGGTGCAGACTGGGCGGAGCTGGATGTTCAGCAGACAGCAGACGGGGAAGTGATCGTGATGCACGATTCCAGTCTGAAACGTACCACAGGGCTGGATAAAGAGGTATGGCAGGTAACCTGGGATGAAATTAAGAATCTGGACAACGGAAGCTGGTTTAATAAGAAGTTCCAGACGGTCCGCATTCCGACGCTGGAAGAAGTTTTGAAAGTATGCCGTGGAAAAATCCGGTTAAATATTGAGATCAAACCAAGCGGACATGACAAAGATCTGGAAGAACAGGTGGCAAAATTATTGAAAGAATACCATATGCGGGATACCTGCGTGGTGTCTTCCCTGAAATACGAGTCCCTGCAAAAAGTGAAAGAGGCAGATTCGAGTATTGAGACCGTATATATTACGTCCGTTTCCTATGGAAACTTTACGGATCTGGAATATGCGGATGGCTACAGTGTGGAATCCACGATGCTGAGCCAGAGTTTTGTAAACCGTGCCCAGAAAGCAGGAAAACAGGTTTATGTATGGACGGTTAACTCTGAGGATCAGCTGGAAAAGGTGGTCGGCATGGGGATCGACAACGTGATCACAGATGATCCGGTTATGGCAAAAGAGCTGATCTATAAGCAGGATCACAGCACATTCTGGGATCGGTATGTCAATCAGCTGCTTTCTATTGGGAACTAGGAAAATAAGCGAATAAACTCAAGTTAGCAACATGAAACAAAAAGCTTCCTAATCGCGTCAAAGTGTGGTATACTTACTAGATAGTATCGGTCTGTATAGAACCTGAGAGGAGTTTTTAGCAAAAGGAGTTATCATGCGACAGGATATTAAGTTGAAGGGAAAATTAAAAGGATATACGCAGACACCGCTGATGTTGACCCTGTTATTTGCGGCAATGGATGTGTGGATGTATGTTCTGAATGTAAAGGCGGGGATCCTTGGAACAATTTTCGTGGCAATTTACTTTTTTGTCATGTTGTTTGTTTACTGGAGAAATCAACCGATTCTGCTCAATGAACTGATTGATTTTGCTACACAGTATGGCACCGTGCAGAAGCGTCTTTTAAATGAATTTGAGGTTCCATATGCTGTTATGGATTCTGCGGGCAAGTTACTGTGGATGAACCACCAGTTTGAGCTGCTTTCCGAAAAAGATAAAGGATATCACAAATCTATCACTACGATTTTTCCGCAGGTTACGCGGGAACTGATGGAGAAAGAGGACGAGCTGGAGCTGATGGTACAGCGGGAAGAAAAAGTGTACCGGGCTTCTGTGCATAAGATCCATTTTGCGGATATTCTGCATGAGAGCAGCAGTATAGAATTGGCAGAGAAGAAGCAGTATCTGCAGGTGATCTATCTGTTTGATGAGACACTGCTGACACAGTACCGCATTGAAAATCAGGAAATGCAGATGGTTTCTGCCCTTGTCTATATCGACAACTATGATGAGGTTCTGGATACGGTCGAGGAAGTAAAACAGTCGCTTCTGGTAGCACTGGTCGACCGTAAAGTGAATAAATTTTTTGCATCCATCGACGGTCTGGTGAAAAAGACCGAGAAGGATAAATATTTTGTCGTATTCCAACATAAATATCTGGAAAAAATGGAGGCAGAGAAATTCAGTCTCTTAGAAGATGTCAAAAGTATCAAAGTCGGAAATGAGATGTCTGTCACCCTCAGTATGGGTATCGGATATGTGGGAAATGATTACACGAAAAACTATGAACATTCCCGTATGGCCATCGATCTGGCTCTTGGCCGTGGCGGAGATCAGGTCGTTGTAAAGACCAGAGACAAGATTTCTTATTTTGGCGGAAATAACCGTCAGGTGGATAAGACTACCCGTGTCAAAGCGCGTGTAAAGGCGCTGGCGCTGCGTGAGATCATGATCAGCAGGGATAAGTTCTTTATCATGGGACATAAGATCGCAGATATCGATTCTTTTGGCGCAGCCATTGGAATTTACTGTGCTGCCCGTCAGCTTGGCAAAAAGGCGCAGATCGTAATTGATGGAGTCAATACGACATTGCGGCCGCTGAAAGAGTGTTTTACCTCAGAAAACGGTTATCCGGATGATATGTTTATCCCGAGCCAGCTGGCAATCGACGAGCTGGATTCTCATACTGCCCTGATCGTTGTGGATACGAACCGTCCGAGCTACACCGAGTGTCCGACGCTGTTAAACCGTGCAAGAACCATCGTTGTATTTGACCATCATCGTCAGTGTGAGGATGTGATCAAAAATACGGTGTTATCTTATACCGAACCGTATGCTTCTTCGACCTGCGAGATGATCGCGGAAGTATTGCAGTATTTTGATGAGGATATCAAGCTTTCCGCGCAGGAAGCGGATGCGATCTATGCTGGTATCCTGATCGATACCAACAACTTTGTATCCAAGACGGGTGTCCGTACGTTTGAGGCAGCTGCTTATCTGCGCCGCTGTGGTGCGGAAGTTACCAGGGTACGAAAAATGCTCAGAAATGATATGTCTGCATACAAGGCGAGAGCGGAAGCCGTGCGCCATGCAGAAGTTTACAGAAATATGTTTGCAATCAGTGTGTGTCCGGCGGATAATATTGAGAGTCCGACGGTGGCATGTGCACAGGCAGCCAATGAGCTGCTCAATATCATCGGAATCAAAGCTTCATTTGTGCTGACAGAGTATCATGAACAGATCTATGTCAGTGCCCGTTCCATTGATGAGATCAACGTACAGTTGATTATGGAGCGCTTAGGCGGCGGTGGCCATATGAATTCTGCGGGAGCGCAGTTGACCGACTGTACGCTGGATGAGGCAAAACGTACCATCGAAAATACACTGGATGAGATGATAAAGGAAGGAGATATCAAGTAATGAAAGTGATTTTGTTAGAAGATGTAAAAAGCCTTGGAAAAAAAGGAGAGATCGTAACAGTCAGTGATGCTTATGCGAGAAACGTGATCTTTGCAAAAAAACTGGGACTGGAAGCAACCGGTAAGAATCTGAATGATCTGAAGCTTCAGAACAAACATGCAGATAAAGTGGCACAGGAACAGTTAGAAGCAGCAAAAGCGCTTGCAAAGGAACTGGAAGATAAAGTAGTAGAAGTAAAGATGAAAGCAGGAGAAGGCGGACGTACCTTCGGCTCTGTTTCCACAAAAGAGATCTCTGCAGCAGTAAAAGATCAGCTTGGATTAGAGATCGATAAAAAGAAAATGTCACTGAACATTCCGATCAAAGCATTTGGAACCTTTGACGTGGCAGTAAAACTTCATGCAAAAGTAACTGGTTCTCTGCGTGTGAAAGTTACTGAAGCGTAAAAAGCTTTCATAACGCAGAATGAGTCCTGTAATTGAATTGCGGAAAAAACAAATTAAAAGCAACATAAATGGATGACAAAGATCCGTTTGATAAATTTTAGAGCTAAAGGAGCGACAGAGGTATGGAAGAAGCTTTGGTAAAGCGTATCATGCCGCATAGTCTGGAAGCGGAACAATCCGTCATCGGTTCGATGATCATGGACAGAGATGCAATCCTGACGGCATCCGAGCAGCTGGTCAAAGATGATTTTTACCATCAGCAGTATGGGATTTTGTTTGAAACGATCACAGAGCTGTTCAACAGTGGAAGCCCGGTAGATCTGATCACTCTTCAGAACCGGCTCCGTGAAAAAAATGTGCCGCCGGAGATCAGCAGTCTGGAATACGTCGGAGATCTGGTCACTGCCGTTCCGACATCTGCAAATATCAAATACTATGCGGATATTGTAAAGGAAAAAGCAGTTTTACGAAAACTGATCAAGATCAACGAGCAGATTGCAGACACCTGTTATCTGGGTAACGAGAATCTGGAGACGATTCTGGAGGATACAGAAAAAAGTATTTTCAATTTATTGCAGAGTCGAAGTAACAGCGATTATGTGCCGATCAAACAGGTTGTTTTAAATGCGTTGGATAAAATAGAGCTGGCATCCCGGACGCAGGGAAATGTCACCGGAATCCCGACCGGATTTATCGATCTGGATTACAAGCTTTCCGGTTTGCAGCCTTCCGATATGATTCTGGTTGCAGCACGTCCTTCTATGGGTAAGACAGCATTTGTTTTGAATATTGCACAGTATGCAGCGTTTCATGAAAATATGGCAACGGCGATCTTCAGTCTGGAGATGTCAAAGGAACAGCTGGTGAACCGTCTGTTTTCTCTGGAATCCAGAGTGGATGCCCAGTTACTCAGATCCGGTAACTTATCGGATGCAGACTGGGAAAAACTGATCGAAGGCGCCGGAACCATCGGAAAGTCTCATTTGATCATAGATGATACGCCGGGTATTTCGATTTCAGAGCTGCGAAGCAAGTGTAGAAAATACAAGCTGGAACATGACCTGAAGCTGGTCATCATCGATTACCTGCAATTGATGTCCGGTTCCGGCAGATCAGATTCCAGACAGCAGGAGATATCAGATATTTCACGATCCTTAAAACAGTTAGCCAGAGAGCTGAATGTGCCGGTGATCGCACTGTCACAGCTGAGCCGACAGGTGGAACAGCGACCGGATCACAGACCAATGCTTTCCGACTTGCGAGAGTCCGGAGCCATCGAGCAGGATGCCGATGTGGTTATGTTTATCTATCGTGATGACTATTATAACAAAGATTCAGAAAACAAAGGTATTGCGGAGATCATCATTGCAAAACAACGTAACGGTCCGATTGGAACCGTGAACCTGGTATGGCTGCCGCAGTATACGAAATTTGCAAACATGGAAAAATAAAGTGTGAATAAGGAGGTACAGGGGATGCAAATTCATCAGTCAGCAGAAGATTATTTAGAGTGTATTTTGAAGTTGAGCAAAGAACTTCCGGTGGTTCGTTCCATCGACATTGCAAATGAAATGAATTACTCCAAACCGAGTATCAGTGTTGCAATGAAAAATCTGCGCTTAAATGGCTACATTAAAGTAGACAACAGCGGTTTTATTACTCTGACAGAAAGTGGTATGGAGATCGCTTCTAACATTTATGACAGACATCTGATCCTGCGCAAATGGCTTGAGTTTCTTGGAATTGATCCGGAGATCGCAGAGCAGGATGCATGCAAGATCGAGCACACACTCAGCAAAGAGACTTATACCGCACTGAGAAAACATATCTTAGACGAAATGGGAGAACTGTAAAGAAGAAGCAGAGGTTCCTGATTTTGATGAAAATCAAGATCAGGGGCTTCTGCTTCGTTGTTTCTCTCAGTCTTATTAAAACAGGCATGATTGTCTGTTTGGTTGGCAAAGGTTTGTGCCGGCACACTGTCTTGCAAAAATAAGAAGCTGTTTTGGGGAAAAACAGAGAAAACAAAAAATAATTTTTTGTGCTGGATTACAAAAATATTGTGCTGAGTGACGGAAATGGTTTCAAATTATGCAAGAAACACGTAAAATCACGCTTAAATGTGAAAAATATGACAAAATTTAAAAAAAATATTGCATAATCCTTCATAAGATAATAAAATGATGATGTTGAGATTATTAAAAAAAAGGAGATACGAGATGAGCTACGTAGACGAAGTACTCGAGAGAGTAAAAACAAAAAATGCTGCTGAACCAGAATTCCTTCAGGCAGTAGAAGAAGTATTGGAATCCATCAGACCAGTTGTAGAAGCAAACGAAGAGCTTTACAGAAAAGAGGCAATCTTAGAGCGTATCACAGAGCCGGACAGACAGTTCAAGTTCCGTGTAGCATGGGTTGACGACAATGGTCAGGCACAGGTAAACACAGGATACCGTGTACAGTTTAACAACGCAATTGGACCGTACAAAGGTGGTCTGCGTCTGCATCCATCTGTATATCTTGGAATTATTAAATTCCTTGGTTTCGAGCAGGTATTCAAAAACTCCTTAACAGGTCTTCCAATCGGAGGCGGTAAAGGTGGATCTGATTTCGATCCTAAGGGCAAATCTGATCGTGAGGTTATGGCATTCTGCCAGAGCTTTATGACAGAGCTTTACAAATACATCGGTGCTGATGTCGATGTACCGGCTGGTGATATCGGAACAGGTGCAAGAGAGATCGGTTATCTGTATGGTCAGTACAAGAGAATCACAAGATTGTACGAAGGCGTTCTGACAGGTAAAGGACTTACTTATGGTGGATCTTTAGCACGTACAGAAGCTACAGGTTACGGTCTGTTATACATGACAGAAGAACTTCTGAAATCCCATGGACAGGACATGGCAGGCAAGACTTGCGTTGTATCCGGTGCTGGTAATGTTGCAATCTATGCAATCCAGAAAGCACATCAGTTAGGCGCTAAATGCGTAACATGCTCTGATTCTACAGGATGGATCTATGATCCGGAAGGAATCGATGTTGATTTACTGAAAGAGGTTAAAGAAGTAAAACGTGCACGTCTGACAGAGTACGCAGCAGCTAGACCAAGCGCTGAGTATCATGATGGACGCGGCGTATGGAGCGTAAAATGCGATGTTGCTCTTCCGTGTGCTACACAGAACGAGTTGCTTATCGATGATGCAAAAGCATTAGTTGCTAATGGCTGTATCGCAGTTTGCGAGGGCGCTAACATGCCTACAACTCTGGATGCTACACAGTATCTGCAGGAGAACGGTGTATACTTCGTTCCTGGTAAAGCTGCAAACGCTGGTGGTGTTGCTACATCCGCACTTGAGATGTCCCAGAACAGTGAGCGTTTAAGCTGGACATTCGAAGAAGTAGATGCAAAACTGAAAGACATCATGGTTAACATCTACCACAACATCGATGACGCTGCAAAACGTTACGGCAAAGAGGGCAACTATGTTGCAGGCGCTAACATCGCAGGTTTCGAGAAAGTTGTAGATGCTATGCTTGCACAGGGTGTTTGCTAATCATTGAAATCTTGAAAAAAGATAAAATTGGCATACATTTTGCTTGATAAAAATGAAGAGACTGTGGGACAGAACAACTGTTCCGCAGTCCTTTTTTTGCGTGAAAAAACGACCAAGAAATGATAAAAAATGCATGACATTTCAGTAAAAGTAACGGTTTTTGAAAAGATGCTTGTCAAACATAGAAATAAGGACTAAACTACAATAGTGTATTAGACGGAGGTTAGGAAAAACGTATGAGTAAGAAAGAAATTGTCATTGCAGATGTCGTAAATAAGTACGATAATCCAATTGCAGAGTTAGTACAGGTAGCCTGCCAGTTTTCCAGCTCACTGTATCTGGTGCGTGGAAATCATCGCATCAATGCAAAAAGTATTATGGGGATCATGGCTTTCAACCCGCACAACGGTGTGGAAGTTGAAATTGAGGCTGAAGGCGCAGATGAAGCAGATGCTTTAAATGCCATGGAAAAATTTTTGCTCTGTATGTAACTTTATAGTATATCAGTTTAGTGAAGAAGCACCGGATATTCCGATGCTTCTTTTTAATTTTACAGGAAATTTTTCTGAATTTCCTGTAAAATGAAAGCACTTCGTGCAGACGATGCGCAGCTACGCGCGCGGAACAAAAGCTGCGTTTTGTAAGACTTTCAATGTGAGAGTGCGTGTTAACGCACTTTTGTTCTTAAATTCAAAAAAGAGCGCCCGGTCGGACGCTCTTTCATCTCAGTCTGAGTTGAGACTCCCACTTCTGCAAGTGGTGAGTAGTAACAAGTATTTCTCAGTGGGAGTTCAATCTCCGACTGAGATAAATGCTCCGCGAGGGCGCACATTGTCTGGGAGACAATGGTTTTGCGCCGACCGGAACGGAGTGTAGAGTGCAGTGATTCTGAAAAGAAGATGTCAGCTTGCGCTGACCAGAATCACGCACCAAGTCTCACGTGCGTTCGACTTGAATATGATCAGATTTGAATATTACTCCTCATCCTCTTTTGGAATTTCCCCTTTGTATTTAGCAACTAGAGTCTGAATTCTCTGATATGGATCAAGCAGATCGCTGATAGATGCATCATGATTTAATGTATCAATGATGTAAGCGATATATTTGCTCATATCACAGCTGATGTAGTAATCTCTGCTTAACAGTTCCGGTGTCTGGTAAGTAAGGTTGGTTGTAACCACTTTGTAGATCAGACCTTCCTCTACGGCTTTATCAAATTTCTCAAGACCGTTTGTGAACAGACCGAAAGTAGCGATTACGAAGATTCTGCCAGCGTTACGTTTCTTTAATTCACGGGCAACATCGATCATACTTCCGCCGGAAGAGATCATATCATCAACAACCCATACATCTTTGCCGTCCAGAGAAGAACCAAGGAACTCATGAGCGACGATCGGGTTTGTACCGTCTACGATGTGGCTGTAATCACGACGTTTGTAGAACATACCCATATCTACGCCAAGTACGCTTGCAAGGAATACAGCACGGCTTGTAGCACCCTCATCCGGGCTGATGATCATCAGATGGTCATTGTCGATCTGGATGTCATCTACGCTGTTCAGAATGCCTTTTACGAACTGGTAAGCCGGCTGAACGGTATCGAATCCGTGAAGCGGAATCGCATTCTGTACACGCGGATCATGTGCATCGAAGGTGATGATGTTGTCAACACCCATGCTGATCAGCTCCTGAAGTGCCAGCGCGCAGTCCATGGACTCACGTGCAGTACGTCTGTGCTGACGGCTCTCATACAGGAACGGCATGATAACAGTGATTCTTCTTGCTTTACCATTTGCTGCAGCGATCATACGTTTCAGATCTTGATAGTGATCATCCGGTGACATATGATTCTCATTTCCGCAGAGTTTGTAAGTAAGAGAGTAGTTGGTAACGTCTGTCATGATGTACAGATCGTATCCACGAATTGTTTCATGGATCATACCTTTTGCCTCACCACTTCCGAAACGTGGGCAGGATGCGTTGATTACATAGGTATCACGCAGATAGCCTTTGAACGCAATGTCATCTTCATGCTCATGTTCACGGACGCATCTCCATTTTACAAGATATTTGTCAACTTTCTCACCGATCTCACGGCAGCTCTCAAGCGGAATGATTCCGAGTGCGCCAGTCGGGATTGTTTCTAAGTTTCTCTGGTCGTTATGCATTTGAAAAGTTCCCTCCATCAAAAAATCTTTTCGTTGGTTTGTAGTTTATGTTACAGCATTTCATGAAATTTGAAAATTAAACTTCTGTATGCTGCCAGCTTCCATCAAAAAAAGCAGGAAGCCCAGTAATACGTTGGCATTATATCACTGAACACCTGCTTATGACAAGGGATTTCTGCAATTCCTTTATTTTTATGCAAAAACGGTTAGTTTTCGTTAAGTTTTTTCTGGATGCGGATATCGTTTCCAAATAAATGCAAAACGGTAAAATTGTTGAAGATTCTGGAAAAAATTCGTTCTGAATAATAAGTGGCAAGTTCTGTCAGTTCCAGGTTAGTGGAGATCAGCGTAGACTTATGATTCAGGATCCGTTCGTTCAGGCAGACGAAAAACTGTGAGGTTGTCATTGTGTTGATGGCTTCCGTTCCGAGGTCATCAATGATCAACAGGTCACAGTCGAAAATATTCCGATAGTCTGCGGCTGAAAACTGAGACGTACGTCCAAACTGTTGATCCGTCAGCAGCTCAAAGAGCTGATGTGCGGAAAAATAAATGACAGAATGACCAGTATCCAACAATTCCTTTGCTACACAGTTGGATAAAAATGTTTTTCCAATGCCGGTATCTCCAAAGATAAGCAGATTCTGGAAATCATCCGGTTTTTCAAAGGAGCGAATAAAATTTCGGCACTGTGCTACGGCATTTTGCGCGGCTTCCAGAGGGGTATACTGTGTCGCCGGATCGATCATATCTTTTGAATCCGAATAGTAATCAAAAGAAAAATTGGAAAAATTTTCTGTCTGCAAAATATTACGGAGATTGGACTGGGTATATACCAGATCAATGGATGCCTGTTTCAGACAGTGACACCGCTGATTGTTGATATAACCGGTATCCTGACAATCTGGGCAGGTATATGCCGGCTGAAGATAGTTCTCCGGATAACCGTACTCTTTTAACAGATCGGTCCGCTGCTGACGAAGATGCTGGATCTTTTTGTGCAGATGTTCCTGCGCGGAAGTATCGCCGCTCAGAAGCTGTTTTGCAGTCGCAACGCTGGATCTGGCAATCCGGCTGTCGATCTTTGTGAATTCCGGATCAATCCGGGCAAGTTCCTTTTTGCGTTCATCGATGAGCTGCTGGCGGTCTAACTGCCGTTTTTCATAAGTACGCATGATTTCGTCATATTGTGTATTGGTAAGTGGCATAGTTCATCTCCTTTACGTGATAAAAAGGGAAAAGGCGGTAATTACTGCTGTCAGGACTGCGTTTTTTTATTTAACAGTGATTTTTGCAGTAATTGTTTCTGAAGCGCTTCATAATCATTGTCACGCTGCTGAAAATTAATAAAGCGGTTATTGTTCGGAGCAGCAGATTTCTGCGGATTGCTTTTCTGTGACTGCTGATAAATGCTGTCCGATTTTGCAATGTCATCCAGTGTATGCACCCCGTTCTCATGCCATTTCTTCAGAATAGAGTTTGCATAGGCAAAATTGGCCTCGTGGGTGCTTCGGATCGTCCGGCTGCATGCTTCCTCAATGATTTCTGTGGAAAAGCCCATACGGTCTGACCATTGCTTTAGAAAATTCTGCTCTTCGGGAACCAGATTCCGTCCACGAATGCCGAAGGCCTTCAGAACCGCATAATATAAAGAACTGCCTTGATTCATCGCTGTCTTGGCTTCTTTCACCGTTCGGATATTGCGGGCGGCAAAATCCTCTGCAACTTTCTGCATGTAGTGCAGACTGGTTTTTCCTTTTGCCACGCAGTTTTCAATGATCACTTCAATGACCTCTGTGGAAAGCTTCAGTTCATCATACCAGAAAAAGATGGTATTCAGATCGCTTTGTGTCAGCGTGCGTCCAAGATACTGTTCGGTGATAAAAATCAGTTCCCGCACATTTTCCCGGGAGACAAAGGTTCGCATTTCGTCCATTGTATAGGTGCGTCTGCCGTCACTTGCTGCCTGAATAAAACGATCTGTGACGTTGGTTGGTTTTGATTCTTTTCCCACCGGTGTCAAAGTTTCTTTTTTCTGTGTGTCAGCTGCCGGAAAAGCAGATGGCATCGAAGGCGCGATGGCACTTTGCGCACTCAGGACACGGATGCCTGCCAGATTCTGATCTTCATCAAATTCCAGACGGAACAGCCGTAGTTTTTCCCAATATTTTAAAGCACGGAGGATATCGCGCTCCGTGCAGTCAAAATGATCCGCAATAGCAGAAAGGGAAACATTCTGTGCGGACTGGTTCAGGTTCCGGAGGAGGTAAAGATAGATCTTTACATACTCCCCGTTCGCCTGTGTCATATATTCATCAATAAAAATATTCGGCACAAAAGTTGCAGATGCCGGCTGGTCATTATATAACGTAATATTTGCCATGTTACTCTCTCTAGCGTTTTCCTAATAAATGTTCTCCGACCTGATAAATATCGCCTGCGCCCATGGTGATCACCAGATCGTTGTCGTGACATTCTTCCAAAAGAAAGTTTTCAATGGCATCAAAGGATGGGAAATAATAGCTTTCGGTTCCTTTGTGACGGACATCATCTGCCAGATCTTCACAGTGGATGCCAAGGGTATCGGTCTCACGGGCAGCATATACATCTGCAAGTACCACCACATCTGCCAGTGCAAGGGAATCTGAGAACTGATTCCAGAATGCCTTTGTTCTGGTATAAGTGTGTGGCTGGAAGACACAGATGATACGGTCGTGCGGATAATTGCGTGCTGCAGTCAGTGTGGCAGCAATCTCTGTCGGATGATGCGCATAATCATCGATGATCGTGATGCTGCCAAGTTTTCCTTTGTACTCAAAACGTCTGGCTGTACCGCCAAAAGACTGTAATCCGCGGATGATGGTGTCTGTATCAAATCCGGCTTCTGTTGCAAAGGCGATTGCTGCCAGTGCATTTGCAATGTTGTGTTTGCCCGGAACATTTAAGGAAACATGTCCTGCTGTCTGTCCATGTGCGTTAAAAGTGAAGGAAGCACATGCTTCTTCATTATAAGTAATATCTGTTGCTGTGTAATCGGCATCCTCTGTCAGACCAAAGGTCACGATACGCTCTTTTAAGTCTGCGGTGATTTCCTCCGGATGGTCGATGGCTGCGTTCAGGAACAGAATTCCGTCTGCTGCGGTATTCTGCGCAAATTTGTGGAAGGAGTTGCGGATGTCGTTAATATCTTTGAAGAAATCCATATGGTCTTCTTCAATATTTAAGATAATGCTGTATTTCGGATGAAAATTTAAAAAGCTGTTGGTATATTCGCATGCTTCTGTCAGAAATACATCCGAACCGCCGACACGGATATTTCCACCGATCGCATCTAACATGCCGCCGACAGAGATGGTTGGATCACTGTCAGCTGCCAGCAGGATATGAGAGATCATGGAAGTTGTTGTTGTCTTGCCATGCGTTCCGCTGACTGCGATGGATTTTGCATAATTATCCATTAACTGTCCTAAAAACTGTGCGCGGGTAAGCATCGGGATGCCTGCGTCGCTGGCAGCTTTCCACTCCGCGTTATCCGGATGGATGGCAGCGGTGTAAACCACCAGATCAATGTCATCGGTAATGTTGGAAGCGCGCTGTCCGATATAGACTTTTGCCCCATTCTGCTCCAACTGTTCGGTCAGGGCAGATGCCTTGTTGTCAGATCCGGATACGGTAAAATCTTCCTTTAATAATATCTCTGCAAGACCGCTCATGCTGATGCCGCCGATGCCTATAAAATGAATATGAATTGGTTTTTCAAAATTGATTTTGTACATATTTATCTACCACCTGTATATTTTCTAAATCTCATAAATGTGTTTTTTTCGATTATACTCCATAGGGGAAAAGATGGCAATGTCTGTTTTGCGAATGTCTGCTTTGCAGATCATGTGCGTGAACTGGGTTTATGACTGGTAAAGATGATACGAACAGTGTAATCCAGATATGTGCAAAATTCAGATATGTGTAAATTCAGATATGCGTAAATTTTGACAATACAGGTGCAAATTCAGACGTTGCAACAAAAAAGAAAGTGTGGTAAAATCTACTAACATCATTTGTAAAAAATAATTCCAGTGTTGGTTAGACTAAAAGTTGTGAAAAATGTCGAAAAAGGGCGATAATTTTAGTAAAAATTGTGAAAAATCATGCACACGGACGAGAAAATATGTTATAATTTTCCTATCAATTTAATTTTTTAAATAGCCTGAGAAAAAAGTAATACGCAGGCTATTGGCAAGAGGTGATTTACATGATTCGAAAGGAAATGATCGCAATGCTTCTGGCCGGAGGCCAGGGAAGTCGTCTGGGAGTGTTAACAGCAGACGTTGCGAAGCCGGCAGTGGCTTTCGGAGGGAAATACAGAATTATCGATTTCCCACTCAGTAACTGTATTAATTCCGGAATTGATACCGTAGGTGTGCTGACACAGTATCAGCCGCTGCGACTGAATACGCATATCGGTATTGGTATTCCGTGGGATCTGGATCGTAATAACGGTGGTGTTACGATTCTGCAGCCATATGAGAAAAGCGGCGGAAGTGAATGGTATTCAGGAACTGCCAATGCTATTTACCAGAATATGAAATACATAGACAGCTATGATCCGGAGTATGTTCTGATCCTGTCCGGAGACCATATTTACAAGATGGATTATGAAGTCATGCTTGATTTTCATAAGCAGAACAATGCGGATGTTACCATTGCTGTTATGCCGGTTCCGATGGAGGAGGCAAGCAGATTTGGTATCGTAGTTGCAGATGAGGAAAATCGAATTCAGGAGTTCCAGGAGAAACCGGCAGAACCGAAGAGTAATCTGGCATCCATGGGTATCTATATTTTCAACTGGAAAGCATTAAAGGAAGCACTGATCGCAAATGAGACCGTGGAAAACTGCGATTTCGGTATGCATGTAATTCCATACTGCTTTGATAAAGGTGAACGTATTTTTGCCTATGAGTACAATGGTTACTGGAAAGATGTAGGAACACTTGGTTCTTACTGGGAAGCGAATATGGAGCTGATCGATCTGATTCCGGAGTTCAACCTGTATGAAGAATACTGGACGATCTATACCAAGAGTGATGTGTTGGCACCACAGTATATCGCTGCTGACGCAAAAGTAGACAAGAGTATCATCGGTGAAGGTACAGAAGTGTATGGCGAAGTACACGGATGTGTCATCGGTGCAAATGTTACCATTGGAAAAGGAAGTATCGTGCGTGATTCCATTCTTATGGAAGGCGTGACCATCGGAGAGAATGTTGTGATCGACAAAGCGATCATTGCAGAGGATACCGTGATCGGTGACGGTGCGGTTCTTGGTATCGGCGAGGAGAAACCGAACAAGCTCAAAGAGAGTGTTTACGCGTTTGGTCTGGTAACCGTCGGAGAGAAATCCGTCATTCCGCCAAATGTAAAAATTGGTAAAAATACAGCGATCGCAGGTGTGACCACGCCGGAGGATTATCCGGATGGATTGCTTGACAGCGGGGAATATATTGTTAAGGCAGGTGGCAAACAATGAAAGCATTAGGTATTATTTTAGCAGGTGGTAATAATTACAGAATGAGAGAGCTTTCCGACAAGCGCGCCATTGCTGCAATGCCGGTGGGCGGCGGATACAGAGCCATTGATTTCGCATTAAGCAATATGAGCAATTCTCATATTCAGCGAGTGGCAGTACTGACACAGTACAATTCCCGTTCCTTAAACGAACATTTGAATTCCTCAAAATGGTGGGATTTTGGTAGAAAACAGGGTGGTCTGTATATTTTTACACCGACGATCACCGCAGACAACGGTAACTGGTACCGCGGTACGGCAGATGCGCTGGCACAGAATATTGATTTCCTGAAACGAAGCCATGAGCCATATGTCATCGTGGCAGGCGGCGACTGCGTGTACAAACTGGATTACAACAAAGTGCTGGATTACCATATTCAGAAAAAGGCAGACATTACCATCGTGTGTAAAGATGTGCCTGCAACAGAAGATGTCAGCCGTTTTGGTGTGGTACAGATGAATGAAGAATCCAGAATCATTGATTTTGAAGAAAAACCAATGGTGGCTCAGTCTCATACGATTTCTACCGGTATCTATGTGCTGCGCAGAAGACAGCTCATCGAGATGCTGGAGAAGAGCATGGAAGAACATCGGTTTGATTTCGTAACCGATATTCTGATCCGTTACAAAAATCTGAAACAGATTTACGGATACAAATTGGAAAATTACTGGAGTAATATTGCCAGTGTGGAGTCTTATTATCAGACAAATATGGATTTCCTGAAACCGGAGATCCGCAAATATTTCTTCCATCAGGAGCCGTATATCTACTCCAAGGTGGATGATCTTGCTCCGGCAAAATACAATGTGGGAGCAGAAGTCCGCAACAGCCTGATCGCAAGCGGATGTATTATAAACGGAACAGTAGAAAATTCTGTACTGTTCAAACAGGTATTTGTAGGAAAGAACTGCGTAATTAAAAATTCTATTATTTTGAATGATGTTTACATCGGAGATAATACGCATATTGAGAATTGTATTGTGGAGAGCCGTGATACAATTTGCGCAAATACATATTTGTGCGGCGAAGATGAAGTAAAGATTGTGCGTGGACACAATGAACGTTACCTCATGTAGAACGCCGTGTACGGCAGACGGGAGGAGACCGACATTGATGTGACAGCTTGAGAATACGCACCGCCCTGCTGTGGAGAAATACAAAAACACAGGGGAAGAGAAGTATGAATATTACAGATGTGAGAATTCGAAAAGTAGACAAAGAAGGAAAAATGAAGGCTGTCGTATCGATCACAATCGATAATGAATTCGCAGTGCATGACATCAAGATCATTGAAGGTGAAAAAGGTGCATTCATTGCTATGCCAAGCCGGAAAAATGCAGACGGGGAGTACAGAGATGTAGCACACCCGATCAATTCTGAGACGAGACGACAGATTCAGGAACTGATCATGCAAAAATATCGTGAAGAAATTGCGGAAGCATAAATACTTGTGGTATACTGTTATCCGCAACTGCACAGAAAGGAGAATCCTGCATTGCAGGGTTCTTCTTTTTGATTTGTATTTCCAGCAAGTCAAAAAGAATGTGAGGATGCGACCAGATGTAAGGGGAAGATACCTGCTGAAGCAGATTGCATCTGGTGCAAAATCAGAACAAATCCTGATAGATTAGGAAAAATGAACGGTTGCAGAGGATTTTTCTGATTTTAACCGAATCAAGTAAGTCCCCTGCTTCAATTGCGAAAAGCAATAAGCAGTGGGTGGGGACTTGCTTGTATCAGGAGGAGTGCAAGCTCCTTCTGATAAACTGCGGAGCAGTTATTCGGTTATGAGCAAGTAGCGAAGCGGATTGCGAATATCCGCTTGACTGGAATGGTAGATATAGATACAGGAGGATGAAAAAATGTACCTGATCGTAGGACTTGGAAATCCGACCGCAAAGTATGCCAAAACCCGCCACAACGCAGGGTTTGACGTCATTGATGCGATCGCTGATAAATATGGAATTGAACTGAATCTGCGAAAAGGAAATGCTTTTTGCGGAACCGGATATATCGAAGGACAGAAAGTAATGCTGGCAAAGCCGCAGACGTTTATGAACTTAAGCGGCGACAGTGTCAGCGCACTGGTAAATTTTTATAAATTAGATCCGACACAGGAGCTGATCGTTGTGTTTGACGACATCAGTCTGGCGCCGGGCAATTTGCGGATCCGCAAGAAAGGAAGCGCAGGCGGACATAATGGAATTAAGGATATCATTGCAAAGACCGGAACCGATCAGTTTGAACGGGTAAAAGTCGGTGTCGGTGAGAAACCGGCAGGATGGGATCTGGCAGATCATGTCCTTGGGAGATTTTCCCCGGAGGATCGGGAAAAATTTGAGGATGCCGTAAAAGATGCGGTGGATGCTGTCAGCCTGATGGTTCAGGATCGAACCGATGAGGCAATGAATCTGTATAATCGTAAAAAAGAAGCATAACAGAATCGTGATCTTATAAAGAAGCATAATAGAACCATGGTTTTTCAATAGAATAAGAGTGCAGGAAATCATGAAACATATCAACAGATAGAAAAGAAAGGAGTAACACTGGCATGGATGCTTTTGTACGTCCGTTGTATGAATTAAACAGCTTTGAAGAACTGGAGCATTTTGCAGAAAAACCGGGAACTGTGATCTCAGCTTCCGGTTGTATGGATGCGCAAAAACCACATATGATGTATGGACTGAACAATGGCAGGGGAACCCGTGTCATTGTTACTTTTAATGAGCAGAAAGCGAGGGAATTGCTGGAGGCATACCGCTACTTTGAACCGAAGGCAGTGTATTTTCCGGCAAAGGATATTTTGTTCTATCAGTCGGATATCCGTGGCAATGCGCTGACACAGGAGCGGATTCTGGCTTACCGGAGACTCTTTGAAGAAGAAAATGCAACGATCATCACGACTTTTGATGCGCTGATGGATCGTCTGGTGCGCCCGGAGGTTTTACGGGGATTTTTGCTCCGATTGAAGGCAGAAGATACCCTGGATCTGGAAAAACTGCGGCAGCATCTGGTTGGCATGGGCTATGAGAGTGCTTATCAGGTAGATGCGCCGGGACAGTTTGCGGTACGCGGCGGTATCGTGGATATTTTTGCATTGACGGAGGAACTTCCTTACCGTATTGAACTGTGGGGAGATGAGATCGATTCGATCCGGACCTTTGATCCGGACAGCCAGCGTTCGGTAGACACGCTGGACGAGATCGTGGTTTATCCGGCAGCGGAACTGGTGCTGACGAAGGCGCAGCAGGAAGCGGGACTGAAACAGATCACGGCAGAGGGAAAACGTCTGTCGGAACAGTACCGCAAGGAAATGAAAACCGAGGAAGCGCACCGACTGGAACAGGCAGTGGAATTACTGCAGGAGCAGGTGGAAGAATTTGGAAGTGTACGGGCGGCAGAAAGTTATCTGACCTATTTCTACCAGGATACCGTAAGTTTTCTGGAATTTGCGTCCCGCTGTGCTGCCAGACGCGACCAGAAGCTTTTGATTTTTGCGGATGAACCGGCACGGTGTCTGGAAAAAGCGGCAGCAGTAGAAAAAGAATTTTCCGACAGTATGCAGCAGCGTCTGGAAAAAGGATATATTCTGCCGGGACAGATGGATGTGCTGTATTCTCATGAGGCGGTAACAGCAGAAATGCAGCGGCTGGGTTGTGTGCTGGTATCGGCAATGGAACTGCGGGCACCGGGACTGACACCGACGCAGAGCTTTTTCTTCCAGGTGCACTCTGTCAATGCGTACAACAGCAGTTTTGAATTACTGTCAAAGGATCTGAATAATTATAAAAAACGTAAGTACCGGGTGATTCTGCTTTGCAGTTCCAGAACCAGGGCAGAGCGTATGGCAGATGATCTGCGGCAGGAAGGATTAAACGCATTTTTTACGGAAGATACAGAGCGACTGGTGCAGCCGGGAGAAGTCATGGTCATGTATGGCAAATTGAAACGCGGATTTGAATATCCGGATATCAAATTTGTGGTGCTGACGGAGACGGATATTTTCGGTGCGGAGAAGAAAAAGCGCAAAAAGAAGAAAATATACGAAGGCGAGCGGATCCAAAGCTTTTCTGAATTGAAACCGGGGGATTATGTCGTACACGAAAATCACGGTCTTGGAATTTTCCGCGGTATTGAGAAGATCGAGGTCGACAAGACCATGCGGGATTATATGAAGATCGAGTATGACAAAGGCGGCAATCTGTATGTGCTGGCAACGCAGCTGGATCTGATCCAGAAATATGCGGGTTCCGATGCGAAAAAACCGAAACTGAACCGTCTGGGCGGACAGGAATGGACGAAAACCCGTCACCGGGTACAGACAGCAGTGCGACAGATCGCACAGGAACTGGTGGAACTGTATGCGGTGCGCCAGAGCAAGGAAGGTTTTGAGTATGGACCGGATACCGTATGGCAGCGGGAATTTGAGGAAATGTTTCCATATGAGGAGACCGACGATCAGCGCCTTGCCATTGAAGCAACGAAAGCGGATATGGAAAGCAAGAAGATCATGGATCGTCTGATCTGTGGAGATGTCGGCTTTGGCAAGACTGAGGTGGCAATCCGGGCAGCGTTCAAAGCGGTGCAGGAGAATAAACAGGTTATTTATCTGGTACCGACTACGATTCTGGCGCAGCAGCATTACAACACGTTTGCACAGCGTATGAAAGATTTCCCAATTAATGTGGAACTGCTCTGCCGTTTCCGGACACCAAAGCAGCAGAAAGCGGCAATCGAAGGTTTGAAAAAAGGAACGGTGGATATCGTGATCGGAACACATCGTGTCCTTTCCAAAGATGTGGTCTGCAAGGATCTGGGTCTGCTGATCATTGACGAGGAACAGCGGTTTGGTGTCGGTCATAAGGAAAAGATTAAACAGATGAAAAAGGACGTGGACGTGCTGACTCTGACCGCGACGCCGATTCCGCGAACTCTGCATATGAGCCTGATCGGAATCCGGGACATGAGTGTGCTGGAAGAGCCGCCGCATGACCGTATGCCGATCCAGACTTACGTCATGGAGTACGATGAGGAGATGATCCGGGAAGCTATTGAGCGCGAGATGGCGCGGGATGGTCAGGTGTATTATGTATACAACCGTGTCAACCAGATCGCGGAGGTAGCGGCAAAGATTTCCGAGCTGGTACCGGATGCGGAGGTTGCCTACGCCCACGGTCAGATGAGTGAGCGGGAATTGGAGCGTGTCATGTATGGCTTTATCAACGGTGAGGTGGATGTGCTTGTTTCCACAACTATCATTGAGACGGGGCTGGATATCGGAAACGTCAATACAATGATCATTCACGATGCGGATAACTTAGGGCTTTCCCAGTTGTATCAGCTGCGCGGACGAATCGGACGTTCCAACCGGACGGCGTATGCATTTTTGATGTACCGCAGAAACAAGATGCTGAAAGAAGTGGCAGAGAAGCGTCTCTCTGCGATCCGGGAGTTTTCGGATCTGGGAAGCGGCTTCAAGATCGCCATGAAGGATCTGGAGATCCGCGGTGCCGGAAACCTGCTGGGAGAACAGCAGCACGGTCATATGGAAGCGGTTGGTTACGATCTGTATTGCAAAATGCTGAACGAAGCGGTAAAAAGTGCAAAAGGCGAAACGGTGGAGGAATCTTTCGATACTTCCATTGATATCGAACTGGATGCCTATATTCCAAACGGCTATATTGCGAATGAGTATCAGAAACTGGATATTTACAAGCGGATCGCGGCGATCGAAAATGAAGAAGAAAAAGATGAGATGTTAGATGAGCTGATCGATCGTTTCGGAGAACCGCCGCGGTCGGTACAGAATCTGCTGACCGTCGCACAGATCAAAGCAGATGCGCATCGGGTTTATCTGGTGGAGATCAAGGAAAATGCGGCAGGAATCACGTTCCGTATGTTTGAACGGGCAAAATTGAATGTGGCAAACCTGCCATTGTTGTTGGACAAAAATAAACCACTGCTGTCGTTTATCCCGGATAAAAAAGAACCGTGTCTGTATTATCGGAAGCAGAAAAACAGTCCGGATACGCTGACGGTGATCCGAACCGTGTTGACGGATTGTGCGGAACTGTTGCTGGAGAAAAATGAGGCATAGGCAGGATTTGCATTTGTATACATGGGTTGCGCGAGTTTAGGATAGAAAAAATCTTGCAGTGGCGCGGATTCTGGGTTATACTAGGACAGATAATAGATGAAAAAATTTCACTTTACGATATAATGAGCGCAAGAGAGTCAACATACTGGTATGATTGACGAACGGCGAAATCGGATCATGAACTGCTTTTGTTCATGACATATGATAGTTGGAGGAAACCATGAAGTTTAAGAAATTTGCAGCAGTTATTTTAATGAGTGTCATGATCGGATCGATGTCATTAAGTGGCTGTGGAATTAATAAAAATGCAACTGCTGTCACCATGACAGGGGATGCCATTGACACGATCGAAGTAGATATGGGATATGCTAATTTTGCAGCACGTATCCAGCAGGCATCTTATGACAGCATTTTTGCTTCTTATTATGGAGAGGATTACTGGACGAATGAGTCTTATGCACAGGATGGAAAGAATATGCAGGAGTCCATCAAAGACAGTGTTATGGAGAACATTGAGACACAGTGTCTGTTAGAAGCACATATGGATGATTATGGTGTAGAGATCACGGATGATGAGAAAGCAGCAATGAAAGAAGCTGCTGAGAAATTTATGTCCGATAATACAAAATCCGCACTGAAAGAAGTTGGCGCTACTGAGGAGTATGTAGAGCGTTATCTGTATTTACAGACTGTACAGCGGAAAATGAGCACAGCGATCCGCGCAACAGCAGATACCGAAGTATCTGATGAAGAGGCTGCACAGAGAACCTTCAGTTATGTAAAAATCAGTTTGACAACTTACACCGATGACAGCGGAAATCAGCAGACCTATACAGAAGATCAGGTAACCGTTGTGAAAAAAGATGCTTATGATGCAGCAGAGAAGGCAAAGACAGATTTTGACGGAACTGCTTCTGATTATGGCTATACCGTACAGACTTATTCCTATGGAAGTGATGAAAAGAGTGAGTCCGATGGCGGTTTCTGTGATGCCGTTATCACAGCTGCAAACAGCATGAAAGAAGGCGATGTATCCGATCTGATCGAGGGAACAGACTGCTATTACATCATCCGTCTTGACAGCGAATTTGATTCAGATGCTACGGAGAAGAAGAAACAGAGTATCATTTCTGACCGTCAGGATGAGGCTTACAACAATGCCGTAGAGAGCTATAAAAAAGATATTGATATTAATGTAAATGACAAAGAATGGTCAAAAGTTGCTTTTGACAATCTGTTTACCACACCGTCTGCTTCCGACAGCAGCAGTGCAACAGCAGAGTAGAACGGGGAAAAATACAAAGCGGACAGAACAGTCCGCTTTTGTTTAGCGCATGAGAAAGTATAAGTTGAGAAATGAATAGAGATAATATTGTTTTGATCGGTATGCCGGGTGTTGGAAAAAGTACGGTTGGTGTCGTACTGGCAAAAGCTCTTGGATATCAGTTTGTGGATGCAGATCTGCTGATCCAGGAAGCAGAAGGAAAATTGTTGAGTGAGCTTATTGAGGAACACGGTACCGACGGATTTATAGAGATAGAGAACAGAGTGAACAGTCAGATTCAGACACATCGCAGTGTAATTGCTACCGGCGGAAGTGTGATTTATGGAAAAGAAGCGATGGAACACCTGAAATCCATCGGAACAGTAGTATATCTGAAACAGAATCTGCGCGTGTTACAGCGCCGCCTGCGTAACCTCAAGGGACGTGGTGTTGTATTAAAAGAGGGACAGACTCTGGTTGATCTTTATAAAGAAAGAACCGTTCTGTATGAAAAATATGCAGATATCACCGTTGATCAGTATAAACAGAGCATCGAGCAGACACTGAAGGCTGTTCGAAAAGCGCTGGAGGAAAATTAGGAACCGAGACGGCGGTATTTGAATAAAATAAAGCAAAGATTCTTTTATATACCTATCGGGTATGTTATAATAGAATCGCTTTACTAATTAAATATGAATGAAATGAAAAAACTTGACAAATTTTTAGAGATATAGTTATAATAGCGTGTTTAAATTTAGAAACATAGAGGTGCAAGATGGATCAATATGTAATTAAAGGAGGCAGTCCGTTAGTTGGTGAAGTGGCGATCGGTGGTGCGAAGAATGCGGCACTGGCGATTCTTGCGGCAGCAGTCATGACGGATGAGACCGTTACAATAGATAATTTACCAAATGTCCGTGATATCAATGTTATGCTTCAGGCAATCGAGAACATTGGTGCAACTGTGGAACGTGTTGACATCCACACCGTAAAGATCAACGGATCAACGATTCACGATACCAGCGTGGATAATGAATACATCAGAAAAATTCGTGCGTCCTACTATCTGTTAGGCGCATTACTTGGCAAATACAAAGATGCAGAAGTTGCCCTTCCGGGTGGCTGTGATATCGGAAGCAGACCGATCGACCTGCATTTAAAAGGCTTCCGTGCCATGGGCGCAGAAGTAGATATTCGTCGTGGACTGGTTGCGGCAAAGGCAGAGCACCTTTGCGGTACACATATTTATATGGATAAAGTTTCCGTTGGTGCCACCATCAATATCATGATGGCAGCAGCTATGGCAGAGGGCAAGACCACCATTGAAAATGCAGCAAAAGAGCCGCATGTCGTTGACGTGGCAAACTTCTTAAACCGTATGGGAGCCAATATCCGTGGCGCCGGAACAGACGTCATCCGTATTTCCGGTGTAGAGAAACTGCACAAGACGGAATATTCTATCATTCCGGATCAGATCGAAGCCGGCACATTTATGTTTGCGGCAGCAGCAACCAGAGGTGATGTGACTGTTATGAATGTCATTCCGAAGCATCTGGAAGCTACGATTGCAAAGCTTGTTGAGATCGGATGTGAAGTAGAAGAATTTGATGATGCAGTGCGTGTTGTGTCCAAAGGAGATCTTCATAATACACAGGTGAAGACTCTTCCATATCCGGGATTCCCGACAGATATGCAGCCGCAGATTGGTGTTACACTTGCTCTTTGTAAAGGGACAAGCACGATTACAGAAAGTATTTTCGAGAATCGTTTCAAATATCTTTCAGAACTTGCAAGAATGGGTGCAAATGTCAAGGTTGAAGGCAATGCAGCGACTATCGAAGGCGTAGATAAATTCTCGGGAGCAAGGGTCAGTGCACCGGATCTTCGTGCAGGAGCAGCACTTGTGATTGCAGGAATGGCCGCAGATGGCATTACGATCGTAGATGACATCGTATATATCCAGAGGGGATACGAACGTTTTGAAGAGAAGCTCAGAAGTCTCGGCGCAGTGATCGAGAGAGTTTCTACAGAACGTGAGATCCAGAAATTCAAGTTAAAAGTAGGTTAAGACAGGAATTCTTGTTTTGATAGAACATATTTCCCAAAATGTATATTGACGGAAGCTATGGACAGTGTTATGATGTGTAGCGGTAACAATTAAATACGCTTTCTCTTATTCAGAGTGGTGGAGGTACAAAGGACCTGCGAAGCCACGGCAACCCCGGTAAGCCGGAAGGTGCCAACCTGAGCGAGCAATCGAACAATAAGAGGATTGATGATGAGATATCAGGTCAGTCCTTTGGGGCTGACCTTTAAATTTGCATAGACAGAAGAGAAATTCTGTTTGTCGATTTTCATTATTCCAGAGATAAGAGAGGCAGATACAAAGAAGAAAAGAAAGGAAAAAAGATGGAGAGATTATTATTTACTTCTGAATCAGTAACTGAAGGACATCCGGATAAGATGTGCGACCAGATTTCCGATGCGATCCTGGATGCACTTATGGAGCAGGATCCAATGAGCCGTGTAGCTTGCGAGACATGCGCGACTACAGGAATTGTTATGGTAATGGGAGAAATTACTACAAATGCATATGTAGATATTCAGAAAATCGTTCGTGATACTGTTCGTGAAATTGGTTATACAAGAGGAAAGTACGGATTTGATGCTGACACATGTGGCGTTCTGACAGCAATTGACGAACAGTCAAGCGATATTGCCATGGGTGTTGATAAAGCTCTTGAAGCAAAGGAACACAAGATGTCAGATGAAGAATTGGAAGCAATCGGTGCAGGAGACCAGGGAATGATGTTCGGATATGCATCTGATGAGACAGAAGAATATATGCCTTATCCGATCGCTCTTGCACACAAACTTGCAAGACGTCTTACAGAAGTAAGAAAGAACGGAACACTTCCATATCTTCGTCCGGATGGAAAAACACAGGTAACAGTAGAATATGATGAAAATGGAGTTCCGGCCCGCCTTGATGCAGTAGTACTTTCTACACAGCATGATCCGGATGTTTCACAGGAACAGATCCATGAAGACGTGAAAAAATACATTTTTGATGAAATCCTTCCGGCAGATATGGTAGATGAGAATACAAAATTCTTCATCAATCCGACCGGACGTTTTGTGATCGGTGGACCACATGGGGACAGCGGCCTTACCGGACGTAAGATCATCGTAGATACTTATGGGGGAATGGCGCGTCACGGCGGCGGAGCTTTCTCCGGAAAAGACTGTACAAAGGTAGACCGTTCAGCAGCTTATGCAGCACGTTATGTTGCTAAGAATATCGTAGCAGCAGGAATTGCCAAAAAATGCGAGATCCAGCT
>ERZ860668.573-NODE-573-length-28014-cov-12.510569_pt1 | contig 28014 bp, 23 predicted proteins | sample MGYA00510062_ERZ860668 | MGnify/ENA primary metagenome ERZ860668 (study PRJEB30046, sample SAMN00715258) | human gut metagenome | study: EMG produced TPA metagenomics assembly of the A metagenome-wide association study of gut microbiota in type 2...
TGCCCTTGACCCGGTAGCGCTCACGCCAGACATAGTACAGCAGCACATAAAAGACTGTCATTGTCACAGAGGTGATCCACTTACCCAGACCCAGGGGAACGGTAAAGTTTTCAAGACCCGTGGTGCATAGAGCCAGAGCACGGGGAATCAGATGGAACGAGTCGCCGGCGCCCAGAACGACAGCCATCAGACCGAACAGCTTGAACTGGTGGCTGCCCTTGCAGCCGCGGATCATCAGGATACCGATGGTGATGACGGATACCAGATACACCGCATCAAAAACAGTTTCTACGATTGCTTGCATAGTTGATCGCTCCTTGTCGATACATCAAATTTATTGTAACACTGCATTTTTTTGCAGGGTCGTCTTGTTTTTTACGGTCATCAGGGCTTGCCTGGGATAGCTGCATCCAAAGCGCAGGATGTTGGCTGGCAGTGCTCCACACAAGGCAGGCAAGCCGCAGCAGGATACTGCGATGAACCTTCCTATGAGCATCCCCTTTGAGTGAACAGTGTTCAATTTGGACGTTATAAAATTCCCACAGCAGTGTGGGAAGAAAATGCGGTCAATATAAGGTTCTGCGCACGATCTCCAGCACAGCAGCGGGGTCGTAGTCCTGCCGCAGCAAAGCAGACAGCATAAGCGAAAACAGCACATCGGCAAATTTTTCAACGGTGAATTGCTCATTAAAAGCGCCCGGACGGATCTTGCTATCCTGTTGCAGCACCGTACACAGACCGTTTAAGATATGGTGCCAGATTTGCTGCATGTGTCGTTTGCCATCGGCCTTGTCCTCCTGCATAAAGCCGAGAGAGTGCAGTGTGAAGAATCCGGGATACTGCTCATAGCCGTAGGCCATGCGCTCGTACATCCATTTGACACAGGTCTGCACGTCCTGAAATACGGCCTCGTCCTGCGGACGGTGGAAAATTTCGCACCAGACGCTCTCGACCGTGGCGCTGATAAGCTCAGCCTTGGAGTCATAATAGTTGTAGATCGAGCCGACCGAGACCCCGCATGCCGAGGCGACAGAACGGATGCTGACTGCCGTCCAGCCCTTTTCCCGGATAAGCTCACGGCTGTTTTTTAAGATCTCTTCCTTGGAGGTCACGATCGTATTCATGTAGTCACCCTCAATATGAACAATGTTCATTTTTATTATACTGCCCATTCCCACTTTGTCAAGAGGATTTCATAAGTCGCGGGCCGGCTGGAAGCTCTGGCTTTCCCAGGGAAGAAGAAATCGTGATACTGGTTTGATTCTTCCTCGGGTGTTATTTTTTCTGTTGCTTTGGACGTGAAAAAGCCCCGCCTTCAAGCGAAAAATCTTGAAAGCGGGGCTGTTTTTTGTACGTTGTTCCGTTCTATTTTTGATAGACTCAAAAAGTCGGAAGGCAAATTTTTATTACTCGAGCTCGGTAAGTTTAGATTCTTGCTAAACAAATTTGTTTAGTGAATCTATCCTTGAATGTTCACTTTTCCATGAGATTGCTGTGCTAGATGTGGCTTGCTGATTTTTTAGTATCAGGATAGTATCACGCAACCAGCGGGATCTCTGGGAGTATTATAGCCGATGATTCATCCAAAATCAAGGATAATTCCATCATTCATCCTGAAGGCTTAAAATGTCTCCCAAGCAAATATAGGTTTGAATAATGCACCGGGTCGCATCTTGTCTTGTCACCTCATGATGAACACCCTTGCATTGCAAGTCCGTCAGATTATCCATCCAATCCAGTAGATAAATCACATTGCTTCCAACCATACTTTTAGAGGGGCTCTTATCTTCCAGCTTTTCAATCACCGCTGAAAGTTTATTTTTATAGTGCTCTCCACTAACGTCAATTTCCTTTCCAGATTTTGTTTTATACTTTTTCTCTTCGTATCCCGGAAAGTATTTTTCAAACAGTTCTTTGGCCGTTTCCTCAAAAAGTCTTCTACACGTTGTTAACGCCTGCGAGTATAGTTCCGGATTATCTGAACCAATTTTATCCTCTATCGCTTGAAGTTTAAGAAGAATTTCTTTTGAAAGCTTAGAAAACTCATTTTCCACTCTTGTTCGATATTCAGAAAAAACCGTTGTCGCCACATTTCCAAATGAAATCTCAATCTGCTTCTTCAGAGCATAATCATAATACCTTGATTTTAAAATTGAGAGTTTTTTCTCTGTTAGTCCAATATCATCCACTATATTTCTTGTAGACATTGTTACCGATGCTGTTAAATTATTTACCGCAACAGCAGCGTAATCTCCAGACACCGACGCACCCTTTGTAGTAAAATTATTAACTGCATTTTTCTCTGCCTCCACTTTCTTTTCTAATTCAGATGCAAGTTCCGTAAAAATGCATTTTCCCTTTTTATCAATGAATCATCGTCCATTTTTATATCCAACATTCCATACCTCTGTCGGAATATGAACACCATCTTTGTCTTTTGGATATCCACCGTATTCATACTGTAGCCATATAATTGCATCCACGTCATTCAAAAGCCTTGCGATTTTTAAACATTGTAAAAGAGCAGATGTCGTTGTTATAGTATCGTCTTCTATTCCATTTAAAACCTTCTCACATGCCAACTGAGCACTTTCAGTCTTCGTCATTGTTTTTCACCTCAAATAAATTTCCGCCAATCCCAAAGAACTTATCAAAGAAGATCTTCAGCTTATCGATCACGCCTTGCTTCTTCTGCGCACGGCCACCGCCGCCAAAGCGGGAAACAGGAGGCATCAGTTTGTCAATATCGGTGCCCACGGTCTTGATCTCGCCATCCCGGAATGCATTTGCCAGATACTTGCGGGTCTCTGGCTCTTTCAGCTTTTCTTCCTGAATGATTTGGACAAGCTCTTTCTCTCGCTGTTCGGACACATAAGTGTTCCACTCTGCCATCACGTCATCCACATCGTTGACCCCTGCAATAAAGGTTTCAATCAGTTGCTTTTTACTGCGCAGTTCCGGGCTGGCATCAATCGCCTTGCGAATCGTGATGAGCACCTCTTTGTCATCGCAATGGGTGTCATGGTACTTTTTGACCAGCATCAGAATGTAGTCAATGTTAATTTCGACCTGCCGAATCAGCTCCACCTCAAACACCACATCATCCGTGATATCCTCTTTGGTTTCATCGCGCTTCTTGTTACGCCATTCATCCCGCAAATCCTGATAGCGGCCCAAATAGTCCTGTAAATCCCGTTCAGAGATCAGTTCGTTGCCCTTGAAATCATCAAAGGAGGACAGCAAGTTCCGCATCCGCAGCAGCGCACCAAACAGCACGATAAAATCTTTCTGGTTCTGCTCTCCGACAATCTGCGGCTCTGTCAGCGGGAACTTCTGCGTCAGGTCATCGATCATGTCTGTATAACCCTGATGGTATTTTCCCTGCTCATCCATATAACCGTGGTAGTAGTCCGCATATTTGCGCAGCAGAACGATGCCGCCCGCATTTTTATCTCCAAACAGCGAAATTGCCGCATCCACCCGCTTTTGCAGGTTGCGGAAGCAGACGATATTGCCAAAGGTCTTGATGCTGTTCAAGATACGGTTCGTCCGGCTGAACGCCTGAATCAAACCGTGCATCTTCAGATTCTTGTCCACCCAAAGGGTATTCAGGGTTGTGGCATCGAAGCCCGTCAGGAACATATTGACCACGATCAGCAGGTCAAGCTCTTTATTCTTCATGCGGAGCGATACATCTTTGTAGTAATTCTGGAACCGTTCACCATCCGTCGAGTAGTTCGTGTGGAACATCTCGTTGTAATCCTGAATGGCTGCGTCCAGAAAATCCCGGCTGCTCTGGTCAAGGTTGGAGGTATCTTCCGGGTTTTCCTCGTCCAGAATGCCATCCGTTTCCGCTTCGTTGGCTCCATAGCTGTAAATGGTAGCAATGCGCAGCCGCTTGGTTGGGTCTGCCGCCATCTGTTTTTTGACCTCCTGATAATACAGCTTTGCCATCGGCACAGAAGCCACGCAGAAAATCGAATTAAAACCGCTGACGCGCTGTTTTTGCTTAATTTCCTCCACCGCACCACGCTGGGCAGAGGCCACCTCTGCCACATTCGTCAGCAGATTAAACTCATACGATTTGTCTCCCCGATAGGTTTTCTGGTCGAAGTGGTCGAGGATGTACTTTGTCACCAGAGAAATACGCTTGGGTGCCATGAACGCCTTTTCCCGGTCGATATCCCAAACCTGTTTATCGTCCATGTCTGGCTCTGTGTCCATCGTCTTGATGTAATCCACACGGAATGGCAGCACATTCTTGTCGTTGATGGCATCAACGATGGTGTAGGTGTGCAGTTGGTCGCCGAACGTCTGCGCCGTGGTGAAATAGCGTGGATCAGTGGAGCTTCCTGCGTTGACTGCAAAAATCGGCGTTCCTGTAAAGCCGAACAGGTGGTACTTTTTGAAATTGTGAACAATGGCCTTGTGCATATCACCGAACTGGCTGCGGTGGCACTCGTCAAAGATGATCACAACGTGCTTCTGGTAGACCTCATGCCCCGGATTCTTCTTGATGAAGGTCGCCAGCTTCTGGATGGTGGTAATGATGATATGTGCTTCCGGGTTTTCCAACTGGCGTTTCAGTATCGTGGTGCTGGTGTTGGAGTTTGCCGCTCCCTTCTCGAAGCGGTCATATTCCTTCATGGTCTGGTAGTCCAAGTCCTTGCGGTCTACCACGAACAGCACCTTGTCGATATAGGGCAGCTGCGATGCCAGCCGTGCCGTTTTGAACGAAGTCAGCGTCTTGCCGGAGCCAGTGGTGTGCCAGATGTAGCCGCCGCCTTCGATGCTGCCATACTTTTTGTAGTTGTTGGCAATCTCGATGCGGTTCAGAATCCGCTCCGTTGCCGTGATCTGGTATGGACGCATCACCATCAGCATCTTTTCTGAGGTAAAGATGCAGTACCGGGTCAGCACGCTCAGGATCGTGTGCTTTGCAAAGAATGTCCGGGTAAAGTCGATCAGATCCGTCAGCACGCGGTTGTTCGCATCAGCCCAGTAGGAGGTAAATTCAAAGCTGTTGCTGGTCTTTTCCTTCTTGATCTTGCCGTGTTTGGCGTCCTTGATGGCATTGTAGCGGGTGCTGTTGGAGTAGTACTTGGTATTTGTGCCGTTGGAGATCACGAAAATCTGCACATACTCGTACAAGCCGCAGCCCGCCCAGAACGAATCACGCTGGTAGCGGTTGATCTGGTTGAATGCCTCCCGGATGGCCACCCCGCGTCGCTTCAGTTCCACATGAACCAGCGGAAAGCCGTTGACCAGAATCGTCACATCGTAGCGGTTATCATGCCGCGCACCGTCTGCTTGCTTCACCTCATACTGGTTGATGACCTGCAGACGGTTATTGTGGATGTTCTTTTTGTCGATCAGCGTGATATTTTTGGAGCTGCCATCATCCCGGTGCAGCACCTGCACGTTGTCTTCCTGAATCTTCCGAGTCTTTTCGGGAATATGCTCGTTGGGGTTGGCAATTACATCACTGAAAAACTGCCGCCACTCTGTGTCCGAAAATTGGTAGTGGTTCAGCTCTTCCAACTGGCTGCGGAGGTTGGCAATCAGTTCATCCTCGGTATGCAGCGGCAGATAGGTATAGCCCTGCTCGCACAACAGCCGGATAAATTCTTTTTCCAGCTCTGCCTCGCTCTGGTAGCTGTCAGAACATACCTTGGAAGGCTCATAGGTGGAAACAACGGTATCTTCATTGGTGGCCGCAACAACGTTATAATTCATCCGTTTTCTCCTCTATATTTTCAGTTTCTTCTGTTAAGGACACCATAAAAACAAGTGCATCCAAACTCAAAAGCATTTTTATGTAGTCTGCCTTTGTATACTCTCTTCGACTTCTTCCGTGTAATGTCCAATGACGGTTCATATACTCCGGCTCTACTCTGTTAAAATCCGAGCTTCCAAAGGCGGTATCTTCAAATCTTTCAAAAGATACTATAATCGTCCATGTCTGCAAATCCACATCAGAAAGTGGCAATTTTTCATTTATCTTATTCTCAAGTTGTTTTATTCTTTTCTGAAAGCTTGTGCTTTTTGCGTCACCTGTAATATCAGATAAAATTCCATCTTCTAATGTAAACATTCCCAAACAAGCCAAGTGATAGCACCCCATCTCTGCGGCTATAACGATTTGAGGATATAGTTTTTTGTATTCTGAAACCTGTTTTGCTTTTCCACATCTAGTTATAAGACTTTGAAGGCGTACATTCTCATCTTCTGTATAATATTCCAGTATAAATTTTTCGGCTGTTTCTGCTGCATTTACCCTTTCTATCAAATCTTTTGTCCAAACATCCGTAAAAACGATTTGTTTTTCACTCAATTTATTTACAGCACTTTGCCATTGCAAAAGATTACCAAATGCAACGAAATACCTGTTGATTGAATCTTGGTTTTCATTGGCCCAATTTACAAAGCTATTTACTTTCTCAGCAAATAATTTTAATGTCTTTATTATTTCAGTCACCCAGTTTTTTTCGTACAACACCTGATCATCCATCTTGTTTATCTTGCTCCCCCAAAGTTCAACAGCTTGTCCCGATAATACTCATATTGTTTTTGTCTTGCTTCAATCTCTGCGGGCAAGCCGCTGGTCAAATCATTGCAGATTGTATCAAAACGGTCAAGGATAGAAACAATGCGCTTCTGTTCCTCAATAGGCAGCACTGGCAGATTTATCTCTCCCAATCTTTCGCCGCTCACATGGGGAACACCTGCACCACGCTTCATTCCATTCAACTCTGCTTCCTTGTTTTTTAGCATATAGTACAGATATTTCGGTATAGCAACTTCTTTCTTCGCTTCATATCCAAAGCCATCCGTAATAAAAATCGGTTCATCCCAGTAAGAAACAAATCCAGCAGATGCGCCACTCCGAGCCACCGCGACAATTTCGCCGGTGTGGTTAGCACGGTCAATATAATACGCCGGTTCTTGCCCTCCCAAAATCACGGGAATACTACCAGCTTTTTCATTTTTCTTAGTGATATACTCACCACGAAAAACATTTGCAATCGCACTCAGCGGCAACATGGCATAGCCAAACACATACTGCAAGAGCTTAATCAGTGCTCTGCTCTGCTCTGCTCTGCTCTGCTCTGCTCTGCTCTGCTCTGCTCTGCTCTGCTCTGCTCTGCTCTGCTCAAAATTGTGTTGCCGGTTTCTGCAAATGTCAAGAGCTTATCTCGGTAATACTCGTACTGCTTCTGCCGGGCTTTGATTTCAGCAGGCAAACCAATGTTGAGGTCGGAGCATATCTTCTCAAAGTTGTCTAGCACATTTACAATGCGGTTTTGGATTTCGAGAGATGGAATTGATACCTTTTGTTTTTTTAGCATGGGAACAGTCAACTGCGGTATTCCACTCATCGGAACTTTATATTTTCTTCCCTCAAGGCAATAATACAAATACTTCGCATTAAGTTGATTTACGTCTTTTGGCGTTATCGTTATAAGTCTAATTATAGGAAAATATGGATAGTCTCTATACTCAGCATATCCAATTGTTCCTCTTGCAGCAACTGTTACAGATGGCTCAACTATTTTGGGAATATCTGTGTATCCATAAAGTGCATTTATGCCACTTCCATTGCTAATGATTGGTATTTTGTACCGTTCCGTCTTTTCTTTTGAAAATCTATCTTTAGGAACATCCCCTCCTGCCGACAAATTGCAAACTTCACCAATTTCTAGTTCTTCTATAATTGTTTCATATTGTAGCAATTTATCTCTGTAATAGCTATATTGTGCCTTTCTGGCTGTAAGCTCCGCTGTAAGCTCCGCTGTAAGATTTGTGAAATTGTCCAGAATCCGTACAATTTCACGCTGAATTTCAAGAGGTGGAAGTGGAACCATTCTTTTATTCATACTTGCCATGGATACATGAGGCATTGTAGATTTTGTCAATGATTTTTCAATATCATCAACGTCCATTGAAAGAAAATGATACAAAAACTTCTTGTTAATTAAATTCTCATCAAATTTAAGTTTCCATATATGATAATGAAAGATTGCCTTATCTTCATTCCATATTTGTGGACCAAGAGTTGCCGCCCATGTATAAAGCAAATCCCCACGTTCGCAATATTTATCCGGTTCCAGCTCCAAATCGGAATAATACCAATTCTCGTTCGTATAAAAATTCCCAACACGAAGGACTTTATACTTTCCGTTATCAAGCAATTCTGTCTGCTTGTATGCACGACCATTAAGGAATTGAATAACCTCACTCATCGGTTTATATTCCACACCATCCGGGCAAAGCTCCCGAATCAGTTCATCTAGTTTTGGCATTTTGGTTTCCTCACTGTCAAACAAGTACAGTTTCTAATCTTTTTCTCAGTTTCTCTTTCAATTCATTTATATCTTGGTAAATCAATATATTATCCCCACGTAGGTCAAAATGAACGCCTTCATTTTCAAAGAAATCTTTCTTACAGGTCAAAATCAGTTTAAGTGGATGATTGCAAAGCTGCAATCCTCTCGCAATTCCAGCCTCATAATATACACCACCACGATTTCCAGTCAAATCGGCAATTACTGCAATCGAATTTTTTATATCTACCTCAATTTCTTCGATGATTAGACCTGTATAGTCTTTTCTATCAATTCGCATTGCTGTATAGCCCATGTCCTCGGCAACCGGCTTATATGCCTGGTCATAGAAATCATCCATCTCATCAGAGAACATCATTGCCACAAAGATTTGATTAGTCTTTTTAGGCGGTTTTGCCGCTACTTTTTCATACTTTCGTTTATATAATTGGCGAAGTAAAGCAGTAAGATTTTCACACCTATTAAAATGGTCTCCCTGCTGTTTAATTCCGTCTATCAACGTCCATGCCTCTGTATCATTTTCTCCAACTTCATCCAAAAACGCTTCCACCTCATAAACCCATTCACTTACCGTTGGCATCTTTGGATTATCAATCAACTCTCTGAGTTTTTCCTTCTCGTCCATATAGCTGTTTCCCTCCATCTTTATTCTGCACTTTCCGCCAAATACCTGTCAAAATCGCTCTGATACAGCCGATCCTGCACCACACGGTACTTTTCAAACTCTGTTTCGGCGTGCATTTTTGCCAGCTGTGCCGAGATTTTGCCTGCATCCTTCAGCACTTCCAGATCATCCGCCTGCAAATAGATGTCCAACCGCTTGGCCCAGTCCTCCATGGTCATGGGGATATGACGGCGGGCGCGGTTTTCCGCCAAATCGAGGTATGCCGAAACGATCAGCTCCATGGATTTCATTTCATCTTCGGTCAGGTAGTTTTTCGCCACCGAAACATCGCTCTTTTTAATTTTGCCGTTGGGAGCATCCTTCCATGTGTGAAGCCCCATGTGCGGCTTTTCGGCATCGGCACGCTCATAGATCAGCTCTGCCGCCGTATGGCGATGCACGGCATAGTGCATCTTATTCTGCACCTTCGCAAAGAACTCTTTTGTGGTCAGTGCATTGCGGTCATAATCCAGCGAAGTAGCGTAAATGTCAGTGAGTTTCTGGTAGAAGTTGCGCTCCGAAATGCGAATCTCCCGGATGCGCTCCAACTGCTCTTCAAAGTATTTCTTGGTCAGGACTGTGCCGCCGTTTTTCAGGCGCTCCTCGTCCATTGCCCACCCCTTGATAGTGTACTGCTCCACGATCTGATTTGCCCAGACACGGAACCGCACCGCCCGCTGGTTGTTCACCTTGAAGCCGACTGCAATAATTGCCTGTAAATTATAGTGTGCCACCTCGCGCGAAACCTTGCGCCCGCCTTCTTCCTGAACTATTAAGTATTTCTTAATAGTTGCTTCCTGCGTCAGTTCTCCGTCCTCATATACTTTTTTTAGGTGTTGATTGATTGCCGGAACAGAAACATCATAAAGAGTCGCCATCATCTTTTGCGTCAGCCAGATGTTTTCATCCTCGTAGCGCATCTCGATGCTGTCTCTATCCTCACCCGTAGAGGCAACAAAAGTCAGATATTCTGCCGCAGAGGAACGTATCAATGCGAAATCTTTCTTTTTGTTTTCCATCTCAACCCTCAATTTCTGCCACGATCTGGTCAATGGCGGCCCGCAGTTCGTTTTCTCGTGCTACGATTTGTGCAATTTCAGCGTTCAGCTTCACAATGTCGATCTTCTCACGGGTGTCCTTAGCCTCCACATAAGTAGAAACCGACAGATTATAGTCATTTTCCTGTACCTCGGAATACTCTGCCAGATGGGAAAAGTGTGCTTCTTCTGCCCGCTGTGCAAAGGTGTCCACGATTTTATTGATGTTCTCCGGCGTGAGCTTGTTGTTATTGGTCACCTTGACGCACTCGGAAGAAGCATCAATGAACAGCACCTTATTGTCCGTTTTACCCTTTTTCAGCACCATGATGCAGGTGGCAATACTGGTACCAAAGAACAGGTTGCTCGGCAACTGGATGATGCAGTCAATGAAGTTATTGTCCACCAGATACTTGCGGATTTTCTGTTCTGCACCGCCACGGTACATAATGCCGGGGAAACAGACGATTGCCGCCGTACCGTTGGAAGCCAGCCACGCCAGCGAGTGCATGATAAACGCCAAATCCGCTTTGCTCTTCGGAGCCAGCACACCAGCCGGGGCAAAACGTGGATCATTGATCAACAGCGGATTCTCGTCACCGGCCCACTTGATGGAATACGGCGGATTCGATACGATTAGCTCGAAAGGTTCATCATCCCAGTGCTGCGGATTGGTCAGCGTGTCCTCACAGGCAATGTCGAATTTATCAAATTCGATGTCATGCAGGAACATATTGATACGGCACAGGTTATACGTTGTGATGTTGATTTCCTGCCCGAAGAAGCCGTTGCGGACAGCATCACGCCCCAGCACCTTTTCTGCTTTCAGCAGCAGCGAACCAGAGCCGCAGGCCGGGTCATATACCTTGTTGATTTCCTTTTTGCCTACGGTGCCCAGCCGGGTCAGAAGCTCCGAAACATCGGCAGGCGTAAAAAATTCGCCGCCGGACTTGCCCGCATTGCTGGCGTACATGGTCATCAGGTATTCATAGGCATCGCCAAAGGCATCAATGTCATGCTCTTTCACATCGCCAAGGTTCATATCTGCCACGCCGTTCAGCAGTTTCACGAGCTTCTCATTGCGCTTGGCAACGGTCGCCCCCAACTTGTTGCTGTTCACATCGTAATCATCAAACAGCCCTGCAAACTGTCCCTCAGAGGAGCTGCCCTTTGCGGATTCCTCAATGTGCCGGAAGACTGTTTCCAGCGTTTCGTTGAGGTTTTCATCGTTGGCTGCTTTTGCACGCACATTGCAGAACAACTCACTGGGCAGGATGAAGAACCCTTTTTCCTGTACCAGCCCTTCCCGTGCCTGCTCTGCCTCTGCATCAGACATATCTTCATAGCGGAAATCTGGGTTGCCTGCATCAATTTCGCCCTGATTGATATAGCTGGCAATGTTCTCCGAAATATAACGGTAGAACATCGTACCGAGAACGTAGCTCTTGAAATCCCATCCGTCCACTGCGCCGCGCAGATCATCCGCAATCGCCCAGATTGCACGGTGCAGTTCTTCGCGTTCCTGCTCTTTTTTGGTGTCTACCATTTTTATTTCCTCCATCAAATGCGGATTTCCGCATTGTTTTCTTTCATTTTAACATAGTAAATGTACCACTATTGGTACATCATGGTGTTTTTTTTGAAAAGGATATACTTTCCCTTTATACTATCCTAGTAAAGCGTACCACAGCTTTTCCGTGATTGCAAGCCGATAAAAATTTCTATTGCATTTTTGTCGAATTATCACTTATATGTACAGAACCCCGCCAACATCCGCTGGCGGGGTTCTGCTATGCTTACAGCTCTATGCTGTTCTGCCTGTTCTTCTTCTGGCTCCTATCCGCGGTCTGCTCCTGCCCCCTCATAAGCTCAATGACCTGCTGCATCTTTTCGGCACCGAAATAGTTCCATACTCGCCTGAAATCACGTTTCATCGCATAGAGCTGAGAGTTTTCAGCCTCCACCTCATTCAGCCGCTGGCTTAGATGATGGGTAGCTTTCTTCTCGTCCTGATAGAAGTGCAGATACTTATCCCGCTCATCCTTGACCTCCCAGTACTTCCGATGGAGGGCAAAGAGTACCTTCACCAACTTCTGGATCAGCGGCATGGCCTTCTTCTCCCGATAGCTCTTGGCGGTCTCAAACGTGGCTGCTTCTGGCACCCATTCTTCTGGCCGCTGAGAGTATTGCGCTGACAGGTTTTCCAAACCTTCCATAATGGGAGCCAGCTTGTTCAGTTCCTTGCTCTGCTTCTGATAGGTCAGCTCTGCTTTCTGTACCCGCTGTTCAGCGGCTTCTACGGCTGTCTGCGCTGTTTCCAGCTGTTCCTGCATCTCGGTCAGGTCGGTCTGGCACTCCTGCTTGGCAGCTTCCAGAGCCGCTACCTCTTTACTACGCTCCTGCTTTTTGAAGTCCAGCACAGACAGGTGCTCTTCGTGGATGCCTTTCTGTTCCCACTCGATGCCGTGCCGCTCCATCACGGCAGCAAGCTGCTCTTTCTCGGCGTTGATCCACTGGTTCAGCTCGGATTCCCGTTTAGAACCGCCTGCAAAGCCCAAGGCTTTCAGCGCCTGCTTCAGGGACACCTTGGTGTCCAGTCCTTTGCCCTTCCAGCTGGACACATACGGCACGAAGTCGATGTGCAGATGGGGCGTAGCTTCGTCCATGTGGAGGAAAGCCCCGAACACCCGCAGTGTCGGGTTCCGCTCTTGGAAGCCCTGCATATACTCGTCCAGCAGTACCTTTGCCAGTGCGCCATTCTCGGTCAGGACCCCCATATCATCTTTGTTGCCGATCTGGACGATCAGCTCATGGAAAAGCTTTTCCTGCTTGCCTGTCCGCAGGTGCTCATAGTAGTCGGTGATATAGCGGTCCTTGCGCTTCTGCTTGGCATTGTAACGCTTCACTGCCTCGTCAAACAGTTCGTGGTACACCTTCTGAATCGGCTCATCCCGGTACACGACATTCAGGCTGCTGCGCTTCGGGTCTACGTTTTCAGCGGTGAAACTTCTCCGGTTATGGTTGAGGGAGCCGGGACCCCGCATTGCGGAAATGGTTCTTTTCAATCGCACGTCCTTTCTCTGTGGAAGTAACTGGTGCCGGACACGGCAAAGGCTTTGTTACTTTCGTCGAAAGTAACGCAAAAGCACTTTTGACAGACGTTCCGTCCATCAAAAGATGCCTTGCGCCCTGCCGGGGGCTTCCGTCTGCGGACGGGGTTTCGCTGTACCTCGCCGCTGCCCGGTCCAACACCACCTTCCTGCGTGATTGCATTCACAGGAGCGTGACACGCTCCTGTACTTTGCCAATAGAGGGACTCACCAGCGGAAGCTTTCTGGCACGCCTCGTCTGTCCAGATACTCCTGCCGAGCCTGCTCCCGCTGTTCCTCGGTGGGTGCTGTCTTGTACTGGGCATACAGCTCATGCCGCAGCATCGCATCCAGTTTTTGCTCCAAGCCCTGTTCAATCATCTCTTCGTACTCATTTTCGCTGCTCAAATGATAATGCAGCAAGGCAACGAAAAGTTCCTGCGAAATTTGCACATTTTTCATCATTATCACTATCCCGTGTCGGTTGTGTCGATTGTGACGGTATTTTACATAGTAGCAAAAATACCGTCACAACCGTCACGAATCGTCACGCCCCAGAATTTTCCAGCGTTAATTTGACCACCCTGCCCTCATGGGTGCGCCTGCTTTCGTACCGAATCCCATAGTCGTTGTAGAGCCTGTCGGCACTCACATTCAGCTTCCGGGTCAGGATGTTTGCCTGTATGCTCACACCCGGCAGACGTTCCAGCAGTTCCGTGGGCGCACCGCTCCACTCCGGCTGTTCCGGGGTGAGCATCTTTGCCACCACTTCCAGAAGCGGGTCGGGCGGCAGCTTCCAAAGTTCCGTTTCGGCTCCTTGGAACTCCCACACGCAGCGTTCCCGGTCAAACTCCAATGTCAGCTCCTGATCCGGCTGGTCACGTCCCACAATGTCCAGTAGTGCGGTGTTGTCCGTGCGCCGCTTCTTCTGCATGATGAACGCGCCATCCGCTGCACCCAACAGACCGTTGGTGCCGGAGATCATATCAAAGCTGTCCTCGGCTTCCATCTTCCGGGTGTGATGAACCACCAGCAGGCAGATGCCGTACCTGTCGCTGAAAGTTTTCAGTTTGGTCACGATCTCGTAGTCGCTGGCGTAGCTGTATCGGTCACCGCCGATCTCCCGCACCTTCTGCAGGGTGTCGATGATGATGAGCCGTACATCCGGGTGCTCCCGGATGAATCCTTCCAACTGCTGGTCAAGTCCCTCGCTCACGGACTTAGCTTGCGTTGCGAAGTAGAGATTGTTGGTCTCCTCTACCCCGAACATCCGGGAGAGTCGCCGCTGCAGCCGGGCGTAATCGTCCTCCAATGCCAGGTAGAGGACGGTGCCCTGATGCACCTCGTACTCCCACAGCGGAAGCCCCATCGCCACATGGTAGGCAAGCTGCCCCATGAAGAAGGACTTACCCACCTTGGGCGCACCTACAAAGAGGTAGGTGCCGCTGTACAGCAGGTCGTTCACGATGGGTCTCCGGGGTGGATACACCGTGTCGTACAGTTCGGTCATTGATACCGTGTTCAGCCCGAAATTGTTTGACTTTTTCGCGGCTTGCAGATTGATTTGCTTGTCAGAATTTGTTATAATATTGATGTTGATTTTTGAGGACGACTGTACCGCATCTGCGCCAACAGATGCACCCGGTACGGTCGTTTTTCTATTGTCCGTCATTCGCATTCCTCCTTAAGTCCGTTCAACGTCAGAGCCACCATTTGCAGGGTCTCCAGCAAGTCCGGCGGGACTTCTTCATCCACGGCCAGCCGCTGCAATTCCTGATAGATCAGCTCCATCTGGCCTCGTAGGGCTTTGTAGACCCTTGGGTTGCCTACCACAGTGATCTCCCGGTCGGTCAGGCGGCGGATGATATACTCCTGTTTGGTCAGCCCGGAGAGCTTTACCTTGGCTTCCAGAATCTCGTCCTCTTCCGGGGACATTCGGAAGGCTACTACCTTGTTCCGCCAGCGGCCTTGTTGGTCGAGTACTCGTTCCATTTTCATCCCTCCCTTCGCTCCATGTCCAGCTTCTGCGCCATCTCCTGCTGCTTCGAGGGGAAGAGGTGGGCGTACTTATAGGTGATGTCCACGCTCTCATGCCCCACCCGGTCTGCGATTGCCAGCGCCGAGAAGCCCATCTCGATCAACAGTGATACATGGGAGTGCCGCAGGTCGTGGATTCGTATCCGCTTTACTCCGGCTGCCTTGGCTCCCCTGTCCATCTCGTGGTGCAGGTAGCTCTTGGTCACCTCAAAGATCCGCTGGTCTGGCTGGACTTTGTAGAGGGATTTCAGGTAATCCCTGATCTCGTCCGTCAGAAACTGTGGCATCTGGATGACCCGGACGCTCTTGGGCGTTTTCGGGTCAGTGATCACATCCCGGCCTTTCATCCTTTGATAGGATTTGGTGATGGAGAGCAGCCCCTTGTCCAAGTCGAAGTCTGCCGGGGTCAGAGCCAGCAGCTCGCCCTCCCGGATGCCACACCAGTAGAGGACTTCAAAGGCGTAGTAGGATTGCGGCTTGTCCATCATCGCTTCCGCAAACTTGAGGTACTCTTCCTTCGTCCAAAAGAGCATTTCCTTGTGCTTTTCCGACCCCATGCACCCAGCTGTGGCCGCTGCGTTTGATTTCAGCCCGTAGAACCGGACGGCGTGGTTCAGAATGGCACTGAGCTGTCCATGGAGCGTCTTGAGGTAGGTCGGCGAGTAGGCCTTGCCGTTTTTGTCCCGGTAGTTCAGCATCTCGTTCTGCCATGCGATCACATCCCGTGGCTTTATCTCGCTGAGCCGCTTTTCTTTGAAATACGGTAAGATTTTCGTTCGGATGATATGCTCCTTGGTAGACCATGTGTTTTCCCGGAGCCGCTTTTTCTTATCCGTGATATAAATCTCCACGAAGGCTTCAAAGGTCATGGTCAGGTCTGCCGCCTGCTGAAGAAGGAACTCCCGCTCCCACGCCAGAGCGTCCTTCTTGGTGGCAAACCCCCGTTTCAGCTTCTTCTGCTTCACACCTTGCCAGTTCTCGAAGTAGAAGGAAGCGTACCATGTGCCCTGTTTGCTATCCTTGTAGGCTGGCATCCTATCACTCCTCTCCTGCCCCGTAGATTTTCTCCTGATAGTACCTCCTGCTTACCCGGCCTCCTACGGTCGTGTAGCCTTTGGCCTTCAGTTCCTCGTTCCACTGGGCGATCATTTTGTACGCCAGACCCTGGGAGATGTCCAGCTCCTTTGCCAGCTCGTCTGCCTTGATAAAAATGCTATTTGCCATTTTTTGTCCTTTCCTTGTCGGTTTCGTTTCGGTGCCGCTTCATCCTCGCTGACTTCCGGCAGGCATATCCCCTTTGCGGTGCTGTGCCGTCCCCTTACGGAGCGCTCGCTTCCTTTCGGAAGGTCTTGGCGGTTTGGGTCAGTTTGGCGGTCATTCAATTTTACTAAGCATTTTTGCTTATCTTTTTGTGCCCTCATTATACTAAACACATTCCGTTAAGTCAAGAGGTTTTCGGGTAAAATCTTAAACTTTTTTGTTTATTTTCTATTGCACCTCCTGTTTTTCTGTGCTATACTGGGTTCAACAAATATGTTTAAGTCAGGAGGCAATCGCATGGCAGTCGGTGACCGTATCAAGCGCGCCCGCAACTTTCGTGGTATGACCCAGAAAGAACTGGGCATTGCCATCGGGTTTGAGGAGAAGAGCGCAGACATCCGTATCGCGCAATACGAAAGCAACACCCGTACACCTAAGGAAGAGCTGCTCCGCAAGATTGCGGAGGTATTGGATGTGAACTATCGATCCCTCTATGAGCCGACCCTATACGCCGCAGAGGATGTGATGTACACCCTGTTCGAGCTGGACGAGCACTATTCTGGCACCCGGCTCTATGAGGTCACAGACACCACCGACCCGGACCTCCCGGAAAAACACATGGCGGTCAGCTTCCGCTATCGCCTGCTGGATGATTTCCTGAAGGAGTGGCAGCTCCGCAAGAAGCAGCTCCGGGAGGGCGAGATCACCAAAGAAGAGTATCTGGAATGGAAGCTCAACTGGCCCCAGACTGCCGATGGCTGCGGCCGATACGAGCCGAAGAAAAAGTGGCGTAAAGAATAAAAGACACAAAAATGCCCTCTGAAAAACTTACCGTTTCTCAGAGGGCATTCTCATGTCTCTCTTTATGAATAATCGCCCGATAGTATCAAAGCAGTATCACAGAGCCTTTCAGCTCTCAAAATATCGCATTGTATCAATACTTTTCGGGTTTTGTAGATTACTCGAGCTCGATCGTGGCCGGCGGCTTACCGGTGCAATCGTAGAACACGCGGTTGACGTGCTTGACCTCATTGACGATGCGGCTGGTGACAGTACCCAGCACGTCCCAGGGCATATTGTAGCTCTCGGCAGTCATGAAGTCAGTGGTGGTGACAGCGCGCAGGGCCACGGCGTAGTCGTAGGTGCGCTCGTCGCCCATAACGCCGACGCTGTGCATATTGGTCAGAGCGGCGTAATACTGGCTAATCTCCTTATCAAGGCCGGCCTTGGCGATCTCCTCACGCCAGATGGCGTCGGCGTCCTGCACGATAGCGACCTTCTCGGGGGTCACTTCGCCGATGATGCGGATGCCCAGACCGGGGCCGGGGAAGGGCTGGCGGCTGACCAGATACTCGGGCAGACCCAGCTCACGGCCAGCCTGACGGACCTCATCCTTGAACAGGTTGCGCAGCGGCTCGACCAGCTCCTTGAAGTCCACGGTGTCAGGCAGGCCGCCGACGTTGTGGTGGCTCTTGATGACGGTAGACTCACCGCCCAGACCGCTCTCGACGACATCGGGGTAAATGGTACCCTGTGCGAGGAAATCGACCTTGCCGATCTGCTTCGCCTGTTCCTCAAAGACGCGGATGAACTCCTCGCCGATGATCTTGCGCTTGCGCTCCGGCTCGGTGACACCGGCCAGCTTTGCAAAGTAGCGTTCACGGGCGTCCACACAGATGAAGTTGATGTCAAAGCCGTTGGCGTTGCCGGGGCCGAAGACAGAGCAGACCTCTTCCTTCTCGTTCTTGCGCAGCAGGCCGTGGTCTACGAACACGCAGGTCAGCTGCTTTCCGATGGCCTTGGCCAGCATGGCAGCCAGCACGGAGGAATCGACGCCGCCGGACAGGGCGCAGAGCACCTTGCCGCTGCCGATGCGTTTCCGCAGGGCCTCGACGTTGTTCTCCACGAAGGAGTCCATCTTCCAGTCGCCGGTGCAGCCGCAAACATTGTACACGAAGTTGTGCAGCATCTTCTTGCCCTCAGCGGTGTGGAGCACCTCGGGGTGGAACTGGACGGCGTACAGCCCCTTTTCCTCGTTCTCAGCTGCGGCCACCGGGCAGTTGACGGTGTGGGCAGTGATTTTGAAGCCGGGCGCAGCCTGCTCGATATAGTCGTTGTGGCTCATCCAGCAGACGGTGGAGGGCTGCACATCGGTGAACATCTTGCTGCTGTTGTCCACGAAGACCTCGGTCTTGCCGTACTCACGCTCGGGTGCGCGGCAGACGTGGCCGCCCAGCAGGTGCATCATCAGCTGGCTGCCGTAGCAGATTCCCAGCACAGGGATGCCCCAGTTGAAGATCTCGGGGTCAATGGTGGGCGAATCTTCCAGATAGACGCTGTTGGGGCCGCCGGTGAAGATGATGCCCTTGGGGTTCTTCGCCTTGATGACGGACAGGTCCGTCTTATAGGAATAGATCTCACAGTAGACATTATTCTCGCGGACGCGGCGCGCGATGAGCTGATTGTACTGGCCGCCAAAGTCCAGCACGATCACGGTTTCATGCTGCATGATGTTCTCCTCTCTATATATCACTGGTGTGCTTCTTATAGCTAAGATTTAGTATAGCACATTTCACAACCAAAAGCGACATCTTTTGTGTATTTTTCTGTTTTGTTTTTCGTTTTGAATTGTAAACCCCATCTCAAATTCAAAGTTGACGCAGTGTTTGCAGTCTGCCATACTGGGAGTATGGCCGCTTTGGGCCAGACACCGGCCCCCGGGGCCGCAAGTATAGGAGGAGCATTCATTATGAGTCAAACCACCCAGGCCGCTTCGGCCACCAAGTCCAAGTTCTCTGTGCAGGACATCTGCTATGCAGGTCTGTTCGCCGCCGTCATCGCCGTCATGGCCCAGCTCTCCATCCCGATGCCTTTGGGCGTCCCCATGACCATGCAGACCTTCGCCATCACGCTGGCTGCTGTGGTGCTGGGTTCCAAGCTTTCCGCCATCGCTACGCTGGTCTATCTGGCACTGGGTGCCGTGGGCGTGCCGGTGCTGGCCAACTTCTCCGGAGGTTTCGATAAGTTCGTCGGCCCCACCGGCGGCTTTCTCATCTCTTTCCCCCTGATGGCCTACATCATCGGCCTCGGCGTGGAGCACCGTGACGCTTTCAAGGGTGCTTTCGTCACCGCCGTCATCGTCGGCACGGTGGTCAACTATGTGGTGGGCGTTGCAATGTTCGTGGTCGTCGCCCACAGCACCGTCGCCGTGGGTATCACCGCCTGCGTCCTGCCCTTCATCCCCACTGCCATCATCAAGGCAGTTCTGGCCTGCGTCATCGGCCTGAATCTGCGGAAACGCATTCCGGGGCTGAAAGCATGAGCATCGTACTTCGTCCCCATCATCTGCTCTGCACACAGGGCTATTCCGGCAAAGGCTACGACAACAACTTTGTCGCCCACATGACCGATGTGGTGCATCAGCTGCGGGATGTTCCCGGCACCACCATCCGCCTCACCTTCTCCACGGATACGCTCTGTTCCTGCTGCCCCAACAAGCTGGGGACTGACCTCTGCGACACGCAGGAAAAGGTCAAGCGCTACGATGCAAAGACGGTGGAATACTTCGGTCTCGAGGAAAAGGATTACGTCTACCAGGACCTCATCCGCGAGATCGACGCCAAGGCCACGCCGGAGATCCTCGCCGACATCTGCCGCGACTGCTGCTGGTTTCCCATCAGCGCCTGCTGCAAGAATATCTGCGAAGGCCGGTATGTGAAATAAAGCGATAAAAAATACGGGATGCTGTAAAATGCAGCATCCCGTATTTTTGTTTTATCAGGCGATGAACTTATCGTACAGGCCGAACACGAAGATGAACAGGACAATGAGGGGCAGGCCATAGGTCAGGTAGCCGCGCATCCAGTCGTGCATCTTGAGGCCGTCGCCTGTGTTGACTTCTTTCTTGTAGTTGTCCCAGCCCCAGCCGTAGCGGGTGACACAGAACAGCAGGTAGACGAGGGAGCCCAGCGGCAGGAAGAGGTTGCTGACGAGAAAATCCTCCACATCCAGCACCGCACCGCCGAAGATGGCGAAACCGTCCCAGGCCCAGACGTTGTAGCCCAGCACACAGGGCAGAGAGAGGGCGATGATGAGGAAGAAGTTGACGAGGCTGGACTTCTGACGGTTCCAGCCGGTCAGCTCCATGCCGCAGCAGATGATGTTCTCGAAGACGGCCAGCACGGTGGAAAGTGCCGCAAAGGCCATGAACAGGAAGAACAGGCTGCCCCACAGACGGCCCATCGCCATATTTGCGAAGATGTTGGGCAGGGTGATGAAGATGAGGCTGGGGCCGCTGGTCTGGTCCACACCGTAAGTGAAGCAGGCCGGGAAGATGATGAGGCCGGCGGTGATGGCGACGAAGGTATCCAGCACCACGACGCGGACGCTCTCGCCCAGCAGGGCGTGCTCTTTGCCGATGTAGCTGCCGAAGATGGCCATTGCACCGATGCCGAGGCTCAGGGTGAAGAACGCCTGATTCATGGCCCCCACCAGCGTATTGACGATGCCCACTTCCTTCATCCGCTCAAAGTCGGGTACGAGGAAGAAGGTCAGGCCCTCCTTTGCGCCGGGCATGAACATGCTGTTGACTGCCAGCACCACCATGATGACCAGCAGGGCGATCATCATGACTTTCGTGACTTTCTCGAGGCCGTTCTGCAAACCGCGGGCGCAGACGAAGATGCCGATGGCCACAACGACCACCATCCAAAAGCCCATGGTCAGCGGGCTTGCCAGCATATCGGTGAACTTACCGGCCACCTGGTCGGTGTCAAGGCCCACCAGCTTACCGGCAGCGGTCATGTAGAAGTAGTGGAGCATCCAGCCGGCCACCGTGGTGTAGAACATCATCAGCAGGTAGCAGCCGATGAGAGTGAAGTAGCCGTGGATGTGCCACTTCTGACCGGGCTTTTCGAGGGCCTGATAGGCGCGCACCGGGCTCTTGTGGCTGGCACGGCCCACGGCGAACTCCATGGTCATGATGGGCAGACCCAGAATGACGAGGAACAGCAGGTAGAACAGCACAAAAGCGCCGCCGCCGCCCTGACCTGCCATGTAAGGGAACTTCCACACATTTCCGATGCCGATCGCGCAGCCAGCGGAAAGGAGGATGAACCCAAGTCTCGATTTGAGTTTTTCGCGTTCCATTGATTGTCTCCTTTATTGCACCTTGCAAAAATCTGCGCCCGTCGTTTCGTCCACGACGGGCGCACAGTATATTGATTATATCACAGCTTACGGCAAATCTCCCAGAAGTCTCGCTTGAATCTTTTTCATGTTTTTCTTGGGAGAGTTTACTGTGTTTTCATGTTTTGAGCAGTTCCGACTGCATTTCGTCCAGCTGCTCGTAACTGTAAAGGCGGTTGAGGGCTTCCACCAGCTCTTTTTTCGAGAGCCGGGGCGGCAGACCGAGAGCGCAGAGCAGCTTTGTTTTCCGCTCAGCTGAGCCCGCCGTACCCGAAAGCCCCCACTCATAGAGGTCGGTATAAGTAATTTGCCGCCCCTCCGGCTTTGCAGGGGCAATGCCAGCTTCTTCGCCCAGAGCGTCCCGGAGCGCCTGCAAAACGAGGGCATCGTCCACGCCCTCGACCCCCAGAAGCCCCTCTTTGCCGGGCTGAGCCTTCCGCTTTTCCTTGCCGTGGATGGCCGGAACGTAGGCTTGCACCACGTTCTTCTCCCCCACCAGATTTGTGATGTAGGTGCGGATGCGGAAGCCCGCCGCGTCGGAGTCCGTCAGGAGGATAAGGCCGTTTTTGTGGGCCAGCTGTTTGAAGAGCTGCTGACGCTTCTTATCCTTATAGATGCCGAAGCCGTCCGTCAGCAGGATCATGGCGTCGGTCAGATGAGAGAGACGGGCCGCATCGTATTTGCCCTCCACGATGAGCACACGGTCGGTGTGCAGCAGTTCCAGTTTCTCGCTCATCTTCTTCCTCCCGCCATCGCCAGACGGCAGAGCGCCGTTTCCAGCAGAGTCTGCGCGCTCACGGGCTGGCTTTTCAGGCTCTTGTCCAGCTCAAGCAAGATCTGCATACAGGCTTCCAGCTGGGGCAGCGTGTAGTGGCTGGCTGTCTCGGCAGAGCGCTTGAGCCGGTAGTCGCTGCCCTTGTAGCCGAAATCCTTGAACACGGTGCTGTAGCTCTTCCGCTTGGCTGCGCCCAGTTTGACCCGATAGAGGTCCACATAGCTGCCGATCATGGCCGCCGTGATGGGGATGGGCTCCTGCTGCAGGCGGAGAAGCGTTTGCAGCTTTTTGCAGGCACCGGTGGCGTTTTTCGCCGTTATCATCCGTATCATCTCGAAGACGTCGGCCTCGAGGCTCACAGTCCCCATCTCGGCCACCATGGCCGTGGTCACGGTCTGGTAGCCGGAGAGGGCACAGAGCTTGTCCACCTCGTTCTCGAGAAGGAACGGGTCTTCGCCGCAGCGTTCCAGCAGGGCCGTCGCCGTACCCTCGGAGAGGGTGGTGTCCTGCGCCTTGGCGCGGTCCATCACCATGACCTTCAGCTCGTAGGGCTTGGGCTTGGCCAGCTCTTCGGCAAAGCCGACCTTAGTACACTGGGCGATGAGCTTCTGCGCCCGCTTGCCCAGCTTGAGCTTATTGCGCTCCATCTCGAACACGCTGCCCAGCACCACCACGGCATTCTCGAGGCTGGCCAGCGTGGCGCACAGCTCGTCGAGGTCTTTGTCGCTGTAAGCGGCGGGGTCCACCTCGGGCAGAAGCACCACGCGCCGCGTCCCAAAGAAGGAGATGGTGCCTGCCGCCATAATGAGCTGCTCGATTTCGGGCGCAGCACCGTCCAGAACGGTCGTTTCTTCGTCCTCACCCTCGGCCAGAAGCTTTGCCGCCCGGGCCACAGCCTGTCGGACAAGATAGCGCTCGCTGGAATAAAAATAGTAGACCGGACAGCCTCCCTGGGCCAGCTGCCGGAGTTTCGTTTCCGTTGCCAAATGATCGGCTCCTTTATATTTGGATTATTTTATTTTATCATACTCTGCCCGCTTTGAAAAGCGCTCCCCCCTCGAGACGGAGGCGCAGCCGCGAGACAGGCTCTGCGTCCTCTTCCATCCAGCGGTATTTGCTGCTCAGGGTCAGGCAGTCGGTGTATCGGATATTGTCCGGCCTTGCCGACGAGGCCAGCAGCCACTCGGCCCGGATGGGCTTTGCAGGCCGGACCGTGCCGCTGAGGGTGATGAACCTCTGCCCGCCGATACGCATCCGCAGAATGCAGCCCTGCCGGGTGCGGAAAAGTTCCAGATCCACTTCGCCGCAGGAAGCACGGCGGGTGGTGTTCTCGGCCAGAGCAGCGGCATTGATTCGCTTTTGGGCCTCGATACGGCAGGGTTCTTCCGGCTGCATCCGCAGGTCAACCAGAAGTTCCACCGTCCTCACGCCCCGCTTTTCCAGCTGATTTTCCACCGCCCGCCGGGTGATGCTGCTGCCCCGGAAGAGGACGACTGCCTTCTCCCTCTGGGTGATGACGACGGCAGGCGCAGCCCGGGTCCCCACGAGTTCGATGTTCACCACGTTCCAGCTCAGAGCCGTTTCCAATCCGATAGCCAGCGCCGCCAGCAGAATGACCGTCGGCAGAGCTACCCGGAATCGGATGTGCCGCCGCATTGCCATTACGCAAAGCAGGATCAGCACAAGACACACCAGTGCGGCATAGGTCCCATCAAACCAGAGGGACGCTCCCGGCAGAACGGACACCCGGAAAGCCCACTCGTTCATCAGCCATGCCAGCCCTTCGGCACAGAAGGCCACCGGACGGCGGATGATCTCAACCAAAGGCAAGCCCTCCGCGGCCAGACCCAGCAGAGCTGCACCGAGGCCGAAGCTCAGCATCGTCCCCACCAGCCAGAGGACGGCCACGCCCGACGCCACAGCCCAGACCGTCGTGCTCATCCCCCGCAGCACCAGCACCGGGAAGGTCGCCGCCGAGGCACAGAGGGAGACGCAGAGCGAGTCCCACACGCCGCCCGCAAAGCGCCGGAAGAGGAGCACCGCGCGGGATGGTTTCTCCCGGCGGCTTTTCCGTTTCTTCTTTCTGTTGTAATAGCGCTCCCGCCCACGCCCTGCGCACTCAGCACCGGCCAGTGTTCCCATCACTGCCGCAAACGACAGCTCGAAGCCCACGTCATAGACCGCGTACCCGTTTCCCAGACACATAAGGACGCCTGCCGCGCCCAGCGAGGTGAGCGTATCCGCCGGGCCTCCCACCCAGACGCCGAGGGAGCTGACCCAGACCGCCACCGCCGCCCGGAGGACAGAGGGCGTCGCGCCGGTGATGCCCACCAGCAGAAGAGCCGTTCCGGCCCGGAGCAGCGACCTCGCCCGCCGGTAAGCTCGGCTCCGCTCCCGCTCCTTGTGGGGCAGAGCATCCAGCAGGCCGCAGAAGATGGTGACGTGGAGGCCGCTCACCACCAGCACATGGGAAAGCCCCGCGCCCCGGTAGGCACTGCGAAGAGTCGAAGTCAGATGGCTCCGGTCGCCCACCACCATCGCGGCCAGAACGCCGCCGGTGTTTTCGGCCATACCTTTTCGCAGGGCGCGGCTCAGCGCCGCCTGGAGCCGAGTCGTCCGGGCTCGGAAGCTCTCGCTCTGCCCAAGACGAAGCATCCCGGACAGATATTCCGCGCTGAGGACAATGCCGTCGGCGTAGTCGTCCAGACGCTGGGTGGCATCCGGCACATCCAGCGAAAAACGGCCCCGGATGCGGCCTCCGGCCTCACATTTGGGCAGACTGGCGCACTCCACCCGGAAGTGGACAGCTTTCCCGTCCACTTTTTCCACCATTAGCACGGCGCTCACCCGGCCCGCCGTGTAAGCGCGGCCTGTGCTCTCCACTTCGGCGGTGAGGGTCACGTCTCTCCCGGCGTAAGCGTCCTGTATCTTTGCCAGCCGCGCGCCGGTCGTTTTCATGATGCCGACGCCCAGCACTGCGCCCAGAAGCAGGCAGACCGCATACCCTCTCGCGGCCCCGCCTCTCCACCAGACCAGCAGGCAGAAGACAACAAAAATTGCCGCAGACGGCAGCAAAAGCCCCATCTGCGGCAAAAATGAGCACAACGCTAACACACCCAGCGCACTCAGGCAGAACGCGCAGAGCGGGCGTCGCATATCGGTTTAGTGGAGGAACAGAGGCAGCGGCTCGAGGAAGATGATGTCCTTGCGCTGGGCAGCATCACCCTCGGCCAGAACGGCGGCCTGACCCACGATGGTACACTGAGTCTGCTCGGCCAGCTCGTCCAGAGCCTTGAGAGAGCCGCCGGTGGAGATGACATCATCCACGACCAGCACCCGCTTGCCGCTCATCTTGTCCAGCTCCTTGCGGTCGATGACCAGCTTCTGCTTGCCAGCAGTAGTGATGGACTGGTCCTCGACGACAACAGGGTCGGGCATATACAGCTTGACGCCCTTGCGTGCGCAGACGTAGGGCTTGCCGCTCTGGCGGCTCATCTCGTGAGCCAGCGGGATGCCCTTGGCCTCAGCGGTCAGCAGGATGTCAAAATCCGGGCATTTCTTGAGCAGCTCAGCGGCAGCAGCCACCGTCAGCTCGGCGTCGCCCAGCATGATAAAGGCCGCAATGTCCATGTGGTCGTTCACCTTGCAGATGGTCAGCTCACGGGTCAGGCCCGCGACATTCAGCGTATAAGTCTTAGCCATATTCAACGATCTCCCTTACTTTTTCGGAATCAGACAGGCAGCTTCTCGCCGCCCAGAACATGGAAGTGCAGATGCTTGACGGTCTGGCCGGCGTCCTCGCCCACATTGGAGATGACGCGGTAGCCGTTGTCGAGGCCCTGCTCCCTGGCGAGCTTTGCGATGACCGCAAAGACATGGCCCAGCAGAGCGCCGTCTTCCTCGGTCAGCGCAGCGGCCGAGGGGATGTGCTTTTTGGGGATGACCAGGAAATGCACCTTGGCCTGCGGGGCGATGTCATAGAATGCCACCACCTGCTCATCCTCATAGAGCTTCTTCGAGGGGATGTCCCCCGCTGCAATTTTGCAAAACAGACAATCTTCCATGGGAATCGCTCCTTCCAGATTTTTTATCATTCTGCCTGTCCGTCAGGCGTGACGGAGAGGTTTATTCCAGAATTAGCCAAGCTGCTTCTCCACGATGCTCTTGACAGCGGCCAGAGCCTCGTCGATCTTGGTCTCATCCTTCAGACCAGCCATAGCGAAGTCGGGCTTGCCGCCGCCCTTGCCGCCTGCGATGGCAGAGATCTCCTTGACGAGATTGCCGGCCTTGAGACCCTTTGCCTGAGCGTCCTTGGTCACGGTAACAGCCATGGTGATCTTGTCGTCAGACTTGCCCACCAGAACAGCCACAGCAGCAGCCTTGGCATTGTCACGGATGGTGTCACACATGCCGCGCAGGGTGTCGCCGGAGGTACCGGTGAAGTAAGCGGAAGCGATCTTGACGTCGCCGACGGTCTCAGCGTTGTCAAACAGGCTGGTGACCTTGGAAGCAGCGACCTTTGCCTTGATGTCCTCCAGCTCCTTGCTCATAGCCTTGTTCTCAGCCATGACAGCCTCAGCACGAGCGGGCAGAGCGGCGACGTTGTTTGCCTTCAGGGTGTTAGCCACAGTGTGCAGCATCGCTTCCTGCATATTGGCACGAATCAGCAGATTGCGGCCGGTGACAGCCTCGATACGGCGGATGCCGGCAGCAACAGAGCTCTCGCTGACGATCTTGAAGCCGCCGATCTGAGCGGTGTTCTTGACGTGGGTGCCGCCGCAGAACTCGGTGGACCAGCCCTCAATATCAACAACACGGACGACCTTGCCGTACTTCTCGCCGAACAGAGCCATAGCGCCCAGCTTCTTGGCCTCTTCGATGGGCATCTCCTTGACGGTGACGTTCATCGACTCGAAGATCTTGTCGTTGACGATCTTCTGCACACGGACCAGCTCCTCGGGAGTGACAGCGCTGAAGTGGGTGAAGTCGAAGTGGGTGATGGAAGCGTCCTGATAGGAGCCTGCCTGATGGACGTGGTCGCCCAGGACCTCGCGCAGAGCTGCCTGCAGCAGGTGGGTAGCGGTGTGATTGCGGGCGATGGCCATACGGTATTCCTTATCCACGCGGGCGGTCAGATGGTCGCCGACATGGACGATGCCGCTCTCGAGGGTGCAGGTGTGGACGTAGTAGCCCTTGGGGGTCTTCTTGACGTCCTGCACACGCAGCACGCACTCAGCGCCGGTGATGACGCCATGGTCTGCGGCCTGACCGCCCATCTCAGCGTAGAACGGGGTCTTATCGAGAACGACCAGCACGCCTTCCTTGGCCTGCTCGTCGGTGGCGATGGCGTCGGTCAGAGTCTCCTCATCGCTCAGCGCCACAACGACGCTGTCGCTCTTGAGGGTGTCGTAGCCCACGAACTCGGTGGGCTCAGCGGTCAGAGTGCCGAACAGGTCTTCGCTCCAGCCGGAGATGTTCTTCTTGAGGCGCTCTGCACGGGCGCGCTCCTTCTGCTTGGTCATCTCAGCGTGGAAGCCTTCCTCGTCGATCTCGATGCCCTGCTCCGCAGCGATCTCCTTGGTCAGGTCGAGGGGGAAGCCGAAGGTATCGTTCAGCTTGA
>ERZ860668.581-NODE-581-length-27468-cov-10.436472_pt1 | contig 27468 bp, 20 predicted proteins | sample MGYA00510062_ERZ860668 | MGnify/ENA primary metagenome ERZ860668 (study PRJEB30046, sample SAMN00715258) | human gut metagenome | study: EMG produced TPA metagenomics assembly of the A metagenome-wide association study of gut microbiota in type 2...
GCTTCCGCTGCGGCTTCCTGGGCCTGCTCCACATGGAGATCATCACCGAGCGTCTGGAACGCGAGTTCGACCTCGACCTCATCACCACCACACCCAGCGTCCGCTATCGTCTGACCCTGACCGACGGCACCGTGGAGATGATAGACAACCCGTCCAGCTACCCCGACCCCTCCAACATCGTCAAGCAGGAGGAGCCCTTCGTGGACGTCCACCTCTACACCCCCAACGAATACGTCGGCAGCCTGATGGACCTGTGCCAGAACAAGCGCGGTGTCCTCATCGACATGAAGTATATGGATGATGTGCGTGTGGACCTGCACTACGCCCTGCCGCTGGGTGAGATCGTCTACGACTTCTTCGACGCCATCAAGAGCCGGAGCCGCGGCTACGCCAGCTACGACTACGAGTTCAAGGAGTACCGCGAGAGCGACCTCGTCAAGCTGGACTTCCTGCTCAACGGCGACCCCGTGGATGCTCTGTCCATGATCGTCTTCCGCGACAACGCCTACGCCAAGGGCCGCCGCATCTGCGAGAAGCTGCGGGACAACATCCCGCGCAACCTCTTCGAGATCCCCGTTCAGGCGGCCATCGGCGGCAAGATCATCGCCCGCGAGACGGTCAAGGCCATGCGCAAGGATGTGCTGGCCAAGTGCTACGGCGGCGACATCTCCCGCAAGAAAAAACTGCTGGAAAAGCAGAAAGAGGGCAAAAAGAAAATGCGCCAGCTGGGCAGCGTCTCCCTGCCCAGCGAGGCGTTCACCGCCGTGCTCAAGCTCGACAGCGACGACGATTGATATTGATTTTTCCGCTCCCCTCCCCCCGGAGGGGAGTTTTTTCATGTCTGGCGGGCGGGCGGCTAAGAATCTTAGTTCAAATCTTGACCTTTCTTCCGACATTGTGTACAATGAGGCTATACTAATCATGTTGTCATTTTATGTCATTTGGTGGCGAACAGAGGAACTTTTCGCACCCAGAAATAAAACGAGAAGGAATGGATGCAACGATGCGGATCGCGATGGTAGGGCATAAGCGTGTTCCCTCACGGGAAGGCGGCATTGAGGTCGTGGTGGAAGAACTGGCGGCGCGGATGGTCATACACGGCCACACCGTCACCTGCTACAACCGCTCCGGCCATCATGTCAGCGGCAGAGAATATGACGCTGAGCATCTGGACGAGTACCGGGGCATCCGCCTCAAGCATCTGCCCACCATCGACCGCAAGGGCCTCGCAGCTGTGACATCCAGCTTCTTCGGCTGCCTTGCGGCGGCTTTCGGCCCCTATAACGTGGTCCATGTCCACGCGGAAGGCCCTGCCATGTTCTCCTGGATTCCCCGCCTGACCGGCAAGCGGGTCATCCTGACCATCCATGGTCTGGACTGGGCGCGGGACAAGTGGAAGGGTTCCTTCGGCTCCTGGTACATCCGCATGGGTGAAAAGACTGGTGCGCGGTGCGCCCATGAGATCATCGTGCTCAACCACAGCACCCAGAAATACTTTCTGGACACCTATGGCCGCACCACCCACTATATCCCCAACGGCGTCAACCCTGCGGCCCCTGTCCCCGCCGACATCATCCGGGAAAAGTACGGCCTCGAAAAGGACTCCTACATCCTCTATCTGGGCCGGATGGTGCCGGAAAAGGGCTGTCACTATCTGGTGGACGCCTTCAAAAAGCTTGACACCGACAAAAAGCTGGTCATCGCGGGCGGCTCCTCCGACACCCACTGGTACATGGACGAGCTGAAGGAGCAGGCCGGCGGCGACGAACGGGTCATCTTCACCGGCTTCGTGGACGGTCAGCTGCGGGAAGAGCTCTACAGCAACGCCTACCTCTTCGTCCTGCCCAGCGACCTTGAGGGAATGCCCCTCTGCCTGCTGGAAGCCATGAGCTATGGCAACTGTGTCATCACCTCCGACATCGAGGAGTGTGCCAACGTCATCCACGACAACGGCATCGTCTTCCGCAAGGGCGATGTGGACGACCTCGCCCAGAAGCTCACCTACGCCCTCAGCCACCCCAACACCGTCCGGATGTTCAAGTGGCTCGCCGCCGAGTACGTCTGCACCCGCTTCCCGTGGGAGCGCATCGTGGAGGAAACGCTCACGCTCTACGAGAAAAAATAATGGCATTCAAAAAAGCGCCTGCTGCATTCGCAGCAGGCGCTTTTCTCTTTAGCGCGAATTTTTCTGCATCCGGCGGTCACGCCCGCCGCGCAGAGTCTGGATAAAATCGAAATAGGCCAGTGCCAGCCGGTATTGCTTCCGTTTCAGGATGCACAGTCCCACCCACTGCCAGCTTGAATCTGCCATCTCCCGGCGGCTCTCCGCCAGCCACTTCGCCGCCCGGGGTCGCTCGCAGGCCTTTCTCAGCCACTGGATGCGCTCAGCGTTCGGCATCGTGTCCCGGACGAAGGAGAGCTTGCGTGCTGATTCCAGCACGACACACAGTGCTTCCCGCCCGATGAGGTCGTCATACTCCCCAGGCGTCGGGGCATGGCGGCGCACCACCTCGTCGAACTCCGCCCGCCGGGCCGCGGCTTCGTCGCTGAAGTAGGCCTTCTGGAAGCTGGTCATGGTAGAGGACGGGCGGATATTATAGATGTAATAGGCGCTGCGGAGATAGACGATGCGCCGGAAGGGCGCGTCCAACAGCTGGGTAAAAAAGTGGGCGTCTTCGCCCACACGCAGCGTGGTAAAGCGTAAATCATATTTTTGCAGGTAGTCCCGGCGGCAGAACCGCACCCAGGGTACCGACTCATATTTGGCCTTCTGGAAATCCTGCCAGAATTCCTCGTAAGTATACACCCCGCTCAGCGCAGGCAGATTCGGCCCGCTGCGCCGCAGGGCGCTGCCGTCCTTATCGAGAAACTGCTTGTAGTAGCCATAGACCACCACGTCGGCGTCGGCCTCCCGGGCGGTGCGGAGGGCGTTTTCCAAAAGGTCCGGCAGTACTTCGTCGTCCGAGTCCACATAGCAGATGTACTCACCCCTTGCGTGGTCGAGGCCAAGGTCCCGGGCCGACCCCTGGCCGCCGTTTTCTTTGTGCAGCGCATGGATGCGGGCGTCCTTTACCGCATATTCGTCGCAGAGTTCTCCGGAGCCGTCGGTGCTGCCGTCGTCCACAAGCCAAACCTCGAAGTCCTGCCAGGTCTGCGCCTGCAAAGACGCCACACAGCGGGGCAGCAGCGTTTTGATGTTATAAACCGGAACGATGACCGAAACAGCGGGCATAACGGACTCCTTATCTCTTTTCATAGACTGCAAGGAAGCGGTCGGCGAGGGCATCCCATGTGTTCTCATGGATGACCGTCTCATAGGCCGCCTGCTCCATCCGGGCCTTCTTTTCCGGGTCGGCGGCAGTGTCCAGCAGGGTTTTTGCCCAGCGGCCCGGGTCCGATTTTTTCAGCACAAGGCCGTTCTCCCCGCTGCGCAGCAGCATATCCGCACCGCCGTTGGGGGTGGTCAGCACCACCCGTCGGAAGAACATCGCCTCCAGCAGCACCATGCCGAAAATTTCGTACTCCGTCGGCAGCAGGAAGAGATCCGCCTGCTGGTAGACCCCCTTCATCTGATACTGGGGGGCTTTTTTCTGCCAGAAGACGCAGCTTTCCAGCCCCTTTTCCCCGATGGCCGCTTTCACGCTGTCCACATACTCCGCGTCGCCGTCGCCGATGATGTAAAGGCAGGCGTCCGGGTCGCTTTTCCGCACTTCGGCCAGCACATCCAGCAGGAAGAAGGGGTCCCGCCGGGGCTCGATGCGGCCGATATAGAGCAGCTTCAGGCCCGTTTTCTGCGCTCGCATCTTCTGCTCGAGTTCCGTCTGCCCGGCGTCCGGGCGGTCACGCAGGAGTTCCGCGTCGATGCCGACGCCCACCGTCGTCACCTGCTCCGGCGAGAGACGCTTTTCCAGCAGGAATTTCCGGGCCAGCTCGCTCTTGGTCAGAAAACGGGTGCCACGGCGGCGGTAGCGCCCCACGAAGAGGGCGTCGAACACTCTGCACATCCGGTTATAGTTCTTGTTGAAGGGCGAGTAATAGGGGCCGTGGTAGACCACCGTCTTTTCGGGGTATTTCCCCGCCAGATGCCACGAGAACATCTGGTTATACTCGGCGGTCTGCAGCACATCATACTGGGCAAAGAGCTTCTCCTGCCCTCCGAACCAGACGTTTTTGAGCAGGACTTTCCCGTGGCGGTAGAAGACGTTGATGGGCTTTGCACCCTCCACCTCGACCTTTACGGTCATCTCGTCGCCGTCCGTCCAGAACAGGATGTCGGTGGGATGGCCGCGCTTCACCAGCGCCTTTGCAAGTCCCACTTCCTGAATATTGTAGGTGTTCTTGGTCACGTCCAGCACGCTGGGCCAGGGGCGAACGATGAGTATTTTCATGGCGGTATCCTCACTGTCTGAGCTGGTCGGCAATATCGGCGTCCACGATCTCCTCGCCGGACTTATGGCGCAGCTGCTCCTGCGACGCGGCGCTCAGGCCGTTGTTGACCACGCAGTTGAGGTCGCAGGTGGAGCAGCGGTCCAGTTCTTCCTTCGACACCTTACCGTCCCGGTAGTCGCGGCAGACTTTCAGCTCATACATACTGTAAGGAGTCTTGGTGAACAGCGCCTTGAACTTATGGGTCAGTACCCAGAAGCCCGGCTTCCAGATATATTTGTGCATGGCCGGCGAGACGGAGCCGATCATCCAGCAGTCGCGGTCGCAGTGGCGCACCTTGGCGCGGACAGCCTCTGCCTCAGGGCTGCTCCACAGCTCGTCCCAGCTCTGGGTGTTCAGGTTGCCCATAACTTCCTTATCCTTGGTGCCGTTGCAGGGCATGACGTCGCCATAGGGGTCGATGAAGAAGGTATCGAAGCTCATATCACAGGGCAGCAGACGCTTCTGGCCGTAGAGGTAGTTGATGAGGCCGTGGTTGAAGTAGGCGCGGAACCACTTTTTGGGCGAATTGCTCCGCAGCAGCTCGTTGATGAGGGCCTCGAAGTTTTTAGCCACCATGGGGCGGTCGTGGATGATGTTCTTGGCCTCCACGAAGTAGAAGCTGTTGTGCAGGGTGGCGGTGGCGAATTCCATCCCCATCTCATCCGACAGGCGGTAGAGGGGGACGAGGTCGGGGGCGTTCTTGTCCTGCACAGTCATGCCGAATCCCACATCCTTCATGCCCATCTCCCGGAGTTTTTTCAGGGTGGTGTAGCCGCGGTTGTAGCCGTCGGCGAGGCCGCGTATCTCGTTGTTGGTCTGCTCGAGGCCCTCGATGGAGATGCGGATGCCGATGTCGGGGAACTCTTTGCACAGATCGAGGATACGGTCGGTGAAGAAGCCGTTGGTGGAGATGACGATGCGGTCCGACTTCTTCCGCAGCTCCCGCACGATGTCCTTCAGATCCGTGCGGATAAAGGGCTCGCCGCCGGTAATGTTGGTAAAATACATGGGCGGCAGCTTGCGGATGGTCTCGAGGCTGATCTCTTCCTCGGGCTTCGAGGGTGCCTTATAGCGGTTGCACATGGTGCAGCGCGCGTTGCAGCGGTAGGTGACGATAACGGTTCCGTTCAGTTTCTTGGTTGCCATGAATCCTTCTCCTCCGTTTTTATCCCTGATACAGGGGCATCAGTTTTTCCGCATATTCTTCCACAGTGTCAAAGCGGGTCGTCTCGCAGGCTCTGGTATAAGCGTCCAGCCGGGTGCGGTCGTCCCAGAGGGCGCGTATCTTCTCTGTCAGCGCGTCCGCGTTCCCGCTCCCGAACAGCTCGCCGTTCACGCCCGCGTCGATGAGCTCCGGGATGCCGCCGATGTCTGCGCCCAGCACCGGCGTGCCGTACATCAGCGACTCCATCACCGAGAAGGGGCAGTTCTCATACCACTCCGACGGGTAGACGCTGAACCTTGCCCCGGCGATGAGCTTCCGGAGCGCCTCGCCCGACTGGAAGCCCACATTTTTCAGGTTCTGGATGCCGGCCAGCTCCCCTTCCAGCGGGCCGCTGCCTGCCGCCACAAAGGGGATGTCCGGCAAGGCCTTGCAGGCTTCCACAAAGGTTCCAACGCCCTTTTCCTTGGAAAAACGGCCAAAGTAGAGCACATAGTTCTGTTTTTCCACAGCCGGGGCTTTCTTTGTGGAAATAAAGTTGTGCATCGCCACCGTTTTCTCCCGCAGGATGGGGTCAGAGTCCAGCTTTTTCTTCATGAACTCCGAGCAGCAGACAATGGCGTCCAGCTTTTTGTAGACCTTTTTCCACCGCCAGAACGCAGCCTCCGCAAAGCCGATGGCGCTCTTGGCCGTAGAGCCGTGGATGCACTTATTCCGGATGCAGGACGTGAGCTTCCCGCCGAGGCAGTCCTCACAGACCTGTCCGTCCATCCGACAGCACATATGATTCGGGCAGACCAGCTGGTAGTCGTGGGCCGTGTAGAGGATGCGGCAGGCGTGTCCGCTCTCCTTCCGCCATTTGTCCGCCTCGAGGATGATGCTGGGCGTCAACTGATAGTTGAAATTGTTGAGATGGATAACATCCGGTCGAAAATCGTCCAGCACCAGCCGCAGTTTCTGCCGGGCCTCGGAAGAATAAATGGTCTTGAGCGGGTATGTAAGCTTCGTCAGCTTGCTGCCGCCGTGGAAATCCATGCTGCCGGTGTAGGCATCCACCCGGTTGCCCACACAGCGGCCCTCGTGCTCCATCCCGAAATACTGCACCTCGTGGCCCATCCGTTCCAGCTGCTTTCCCAGCTCGAACATATAGGTCTCAGAGCCGCCGTTGGGGTAAAGGAATTTGTTTATCATCAAGACCTTCATCTCGTCCGCTCCTCACTTTTATACACAGATGTGGAAATCTTCCTCCACATTTTCTTCTTTTCTCTTTTTGTTCCGCTTCTTCTGGCGGCTTTCCTTCACCACGGCCAGTGGTTCTCTCTCGGGATCGACGAGCTCACTGTTTTCCGAAATTTCCAGGCACCACACCATAATGGCCATCCGGTACAGGACGTTGATGGGATAATAGAAGGAAGTATTATCGGTCAGGTAGGTGAAGAAGACATAAAGGTTCATCGCCATCAGCGCATAGGCCGGTATCTCGGTGTACCGCTCCTCCACCCGGTGGATGCGGAATGCCAGCTCAAAGAGTATCCATATCCACCAGCACCAGAAGCCCACTTCCAGATACAGCTCCAGATAGACATTGTGGGTAGCCGCCGTGGCCAGCGGATAGCTGGGGTCCTCGGTGGCGTAGGTATAGATGAAGCGGATGCCCCTGCCCATATAGGTCGGCGCAAGCTCAAAGAACTGACTGAAATACCCATAAAGGATATCGCGGTACATCAGGTCAACGCCAAACTCATTGGCCAGCTCCACGAACAGGCCGGACTTTATCATCCAGAGGTAAAAGAAGATGCAGCCGCCTGCCGTAAGGGCAATGATATTGGTCAGCATCCGGAGGTGCTTGGGCTTCCACCAGCAGAGGATATGGTACATCACCGCCGCACAGAACACCGCCGGGACAGCGATGCGCTTGAAACCCAGCGTGAAGAACAGCGCCGAGATAAGGAAGCAGACGGCCTGGGTCTTGTGGTTTTTCTCCTTGTGGATGGCGTAGTAGATGAGCATGACGCCCCAGCCGTAGACCATATCGTGCAGCTCCATCTGGCGCATCGCGCCGCCGGTGTCGTCCGCAAAAGTAATGAGCAGACGAATGTACTCCGAAATAAAAGTCCCGATGCCTGCACTTGCAGCCACCTGCAATGCCACTAAGCCGTTTGCCATCGTCATCCCCACCAGCGTCAGGGGCATAGTAGCCTCACCGAACAGGTAGATCGCCGCCGACGCGAACATCAGGTTCGTGAGCATATAGAAAATGTTCAGCGAACCGCGCAGGATGTAGTTGAAGGTCTGGAACTCCGTGATCCAGATGGCCACCGACCACATCCAGAACATCAGATAGGGAAAAAAGAAAAGCGCAAAGAAGCGCAGGCAAAAGATAGCCCGGTTGAACATCGGGCGGAGAAAAAACATTGCACAGGCCCACCCGAAGATCAGCAGATTGATGGCATATTTCAGGCCCACCGGCAGACGGTAGCAGGCACAGTAAAAGCTGAGGAACATCAGCACGATATAAAACGCCGCGCTGGCCAGCTTTAGCGGTTTGCTCTTAAAAATATCCATTCGTTGACTTTCCCTGTCTTATTTTCCTCGCCGCGGCTCAATTCACATCCACGACCACCAGTTCCGGCTGGTTGAAGATGCGCGGGTACGGCTCCGAATCGCCGAGGCCGCGGCTGATGACCACCTGCGACTCTCCCATCTGGTTGACACCGCTGGTGTACTTGGGCAGAAAGCCCTGGCTGGTAGACCACAGGCCATGCCCGCCGATGCGCACCTGTCCGCCGTGGGCGTGGCCGCTGAGCACAAGGTCGAACTTTTCGTCGGCCAGCGAGGTGTCCAGCACCTCGGGGCAGTGGCAGATGAGGATGGTGCAGACATCATCCAGCGCATTCGTCTCGTCATTCAGCGCGTCGGCCACTGCGCGGGAGTTTTCCCGTTCCAGCTGGGCGCGGGGCCACTCGAAGAAGCCGCCGATGCGCAGCTTTTTGCCGTTGATGACGGCGTCCTCATACGTTCCGTTCATCCAGTGAACGCCGGTGGCCTCGATGTCGTCAAAAATGGTATCGCATCCGTTGGCGTAGCGGGCCGCCCACTCGTGGTTGCCGGGGGCATAATACACCGGTGCAATGTCCACCAGCTGACGCATCAGACTCAGCACAAGGCTGTAGTCCGGGTTTGTGTCAATATCCATGTCGCCCGCCACTGCGATGAGGTCGGGCGCAAGGTTGCGCACTTTCTGCACAAGGTCGGCGTTGTCGGTGCCGTACTCGCTCAGATGCAGGTCGGAAAGCAACACGATGCGCAGGTCTTCCACCGGCTTATCCACCGTGACGGTATAAAAAGTCGTGATGAAGCTCTTGTTCATCTGAAGGTTATACAGCAGGATGCTGCCCAGAACGAGGGCCATCAGCAGCAATATGAGCAGCAGCCGTACCAGAAAATGCAGTATCTTTTTTATCATAGTTCACTCTCAGCTTTTGGACACCAGCGGCGAGGCAGCCGCATTCTTCGCGTTTTCGGCTTCCTGACGGGCTTTTGCGTCTGCACAGCGGCGGATGGACAGCCGCAGCAGGGCGCGGATCTCATAGGCGTTATCTTTGGCCGAGTTGGCGATGCCCACAAAGATGCAGGGGCCGAACCGGGCGAACTCGGTCTTGGCCAGCAGACTGCCCAGCCGGTTGACGCAGTTTTTCGCCAGATTGAAGCTGCAGTTTTCCAGCAGGACGATAAAGTGGCCTGCTCCATTGTAGCCGACAAAGCCCAGCGTGCGGAACACATACTGCAGCTGGTCACCCAACAGGCGCAGCGCCTTGTCACCATCGTTCCGGCTCATAGCCGAAAAATCCAGCTGGATGTAGATGATGGTGAACTGGCCCTTCAACCGTATCGTACTGTAGTGGTCGATGGCGGCATCACAGCGCTCGCGGTTGGGCAGGCCGCTCTTCTTGTCCACATAGAGGTAGTAATCCACAAAGTCGCCCAGACGACCCATGAAGATGGCGCAGAAGCATCCCACAAAGAGAAAGAGCACCACCGACAGGGCCGCATAGAGTTTCAGGTTGAGTTTCTCGATGACAACGATGCTGTTCTTCATCTCGATGTTGTCCGCACCATTGACCTGATTGAACTCGTCGATGGTCATGAGTGCGAGGTCATACAGGCTCGTGAACTTCTGCACCAGCTCGTCGATGCGGGCGCTGGCCCACTGTGCCTCAGCACTGCGGGGGTCGGTGTTCTGGGTCACATCGGCGTAAACGTCCAGGATCTCCTGCGCCTGCCCCTGCGCAATGGTGGCGTCGATGAGCTTGGCGTGGAGGTCGGCATAGTTCTGGATGAGTTTATCGTAGGTGGTGGTCACATTGCCGGAGGGCTGGACCCTCGAGTCCCGCACCACATCGGTGATGATCTGGGTATCACTGCCGTCCGAGTTGCTGTTGGGGGTATAGACCGCCGCACCGTCCAGCGTCTTATCGCCGAACTGGTCGATGATGCTCTTGGCCTCTGCGATATTTCCGTTCAGGCTGTCGATCTGGAGCTGGTAGCGCATCACGATGTTCTTCTCCGTATTGACCAGAAGAGTATGGTCCCGCACCAGCTTATGATTGACGATATAGGCGTAGAGGTCGTTCAGGGTGTTCTGGGTCAGATACTCGTACTCCGACACGAGGTCCGAGAACGAGTATCCCGATCTCACACTGTAAAAGCCGTATTTTTCGTCGGCCTTCTTCTGAAGGTAGGCCACGCTCTCGTTGGCGTTATTGCGCAGGATCTCCACGCAGTCGATGTACTCGTAGTTCGCCACCGAGACATTGCTGGCGTTGTTGGGGAACAGCGCCGAGTCCACATGGGTCTCGCTGTAATACTTGAAGTAGTTCGTCAGCACCGTGTCCAGCACATTGCGGGCGTAGTCGGTGGCGTCCTTGCTGGCCACGGTGAACGAAACGGCATAGATGGTGGGGTAATATTCATACTCCTCACCATCGGCAAGCGCCGTCTCTTTTTTGGTCTGCTCATCCTCCGGGATGACCTCTTTGACGGAGATCTTGGAGCGGATACTCTCGGTGCTGGCTGTCAGCCCCAGCTGCTGGATGGTCTGGTTGATGACCGAGGCCGACGTGATCTCAGTGGGGTCTATCCTGGAGCCGTCGGCGTTCTTGCCCTGACTTGCATTCGCGTTGGTGTACTGGATGATGGCTGTGGCCGTATACGACTGCCGCGACGAAATAAACTCATACACGCCCAGACAGCCTACCGCCGTGATGAGCATGATGAGGAACCACCACTTTTTGAGGTAGCGCAGCAAATCAAAACTTTTCATTCTTCCTCCATCCTGTCAGAAAGACGGATGTCATTCGTTTTCTGCCTGCAGGCGTTCACGCTGCCGCTGGCAGCTCATCTTGACGACAGCAGCCAGATACCACACGGTGCATATCAAAGCCGCCAGCATCACGCTGGGCTTGATGTTATACCGTTTGATAAACGAGGACTCCGGCCCGTTGAACACCAGATATCTGCTGATGTGCTGGGCATAGCAGTCGGCGTCCAGCTCCCGCGTTGCGCTCACGATGCTGGCGAGCTGCTGGGTGATGACATCCACCATCGACTGGGCCACCTGCAGTTCCTGGGCCTCGGTGGGCTGCTCCAGGGCCGTGATCTTGGAATTGTTGGTCGTGATGGTCTTCTGGGCGTCCACAGCCGAGCTGAGCAGCTCATTGGCCCGCAGGGCCAGATCATCGATGCCGACCTTGGTGCGGGACATATAGAACGAGCCATCGCTGTCGTAGGTGGGAATGAGCACCGAGGAGACCATCTTGTTGTTGTAGTTGTCCAGGATGGTCATAAAGATGTCACTCTTCTGGGAGTCGCTCATCTCGCCCCACCGCAGGGTGCGGTTCAGCTCGTTGAGGTCGTCGATGCAGCGGGCGTTGTTCTTGGCCACGCCGTTTTCCCAGATATAGCTCTGGTACTCCGAGAGAGTGTAGCTCTGCAGATTCTGTACCTGCTTTTTGATGGCACTGTAACTCTGGCCGCTGGTGGACAGATAGGAGCCGGCCTGGTCGTTGCGCACCGTGAGATAATTGTTGATGCGGCCTATCATCATCTGGAAATAAGAGCCTATCTCCTCGTAGTCCATATCGGAATAATCAAAGCTGATGTCCAGCGAGGCCGCATTGATGCGGTAATCTGCCGTAAAGTGCTTGAGATAGACCCGGCATATCTGGTCGAGGAGATCCTGCACCGTGATCTTGCCCCAGAGCGACCACGGCAGTTTGAGGCCGATGTGATAGGACGAGCTGATGTAGTAGTCATCCTCCTTCGTCACGAGCTTGCTGTTGGTCGGCGAGATGGAGATGCAGTCCGCAAGCTCACTGGTGGTCAGGTCATCCTGCAGGCCGGTGGCCTGTAAGATAGCCTCAAGATACTCCTGCGTCAAAAATTCCGATTCGCTGAAGCGGGCGCCGTTGGGCGTCTTGCCGGTCACGCTCTCTTCGTAGTTCAGCGACATGGTGGTAGTGGCCGAAAAGCTCTTGACCGTGGTCAGTACGCACATGAACGTCAGCGTACACACGACGCCCACGACGAACAGCCGCCTCACCTGCCGCAGAAAGACTTCGCACAGGAGCCGGATAGAAAGAGTATCGAGGAAACGCTGGAACGATGTAAGCACCGACTCCCGTTCCTCACGGCGGGATCCACGCTTGCTGTGGGAGGACTTCTTTTCTGCCGGAGCGGCCTTTTCTGCGCTTTCGTCCCCTTCCGGCACCGCTGCTCCGGTGGTATTCAGAGCTGCCGCGGAGTCGTCCTGCTCCGCCGGCTGGGGCGCAGCTGCCTCGGGCCGACTGGTCGGCTGAAGGACATTGAGCTTCCGCTTCACAGACTTCGGCGGGGCCGGAGGCGTCAGGACAGGCTCCACCGGCGGGATGGCGGACGGCGGCGCAGCGGGCGCGGTATAGGTATGCTCTTCTTCTGCCACCTCGGGCTGCGGGGCCGGGGCCGCAGTCTCCGGGACGGAGTTCTCCTGCTTTGCCCGGCCAAAGAGCGAGCGCTTCTTCGCGTGCTTTGCGGCATGGCGCGCAGGCGCAGAGCCACGCCCGGATGTCTTTTCCGGGCTGGCCTTGCAGACCCTCTGATTCGGTTCTTTCCGCGCTGATCTCATCCGCAGTTTCCTTTTCGTTCTTTTATAGGTACGTCCTCCGATTGGCCGGAGGGTATATCTCGACTACTTTATAATACCTCAAATCATCTCCGAACACAACTGTTCCGTCATCTTTCACACCCGAACTGCCCGTTTTTCTTTTCCTCCTGCCCGTTTGTGACGGATCCTGCCCCAAAAAGGACAAACAAGAAACCCCCGCCTCCGGAAGTTCCGGAGGCGGGGGTCGCCGAACTGTGGCTTATGAAGAAGGTTTTCGGAAGGACCGCTTATCAGGCAGGCTGTGCCTTATTGGCGTTCTTCTTGCCCGTCATGAAGCAGTAAGCCATGATGAGTGCGCATCCAGCAATGCCGATAATATCAGACATGGAGCTGGGCAGGATGAAGATGAAGGCCACGACATAGCAGGCGATGCGCTCCCACATCTTCAGGGGACGGAACAGGTAGCCAGCGATGCCGCAGGCCAGCAGATAGGTGGCTGCAATGACGATGCAGTATGCAATGATGATCTCCACCATAGTGCCTTCCAGCAGGATAGCGGGACGATACACGAATGCAAAGGGGACGATGAAAGCGGTGATGGCGAAGGAGAATGCCTTCCAGCCGGTCTTCCATGCGCTTGCACCCGCGATGCCTGCTGCAGTAAAGGATGCCAGACAGACGGGAGGAGTGATCTGAGCCACGACACCGAAGTAGAAGATGAACATATTGGTGACCAGAGCGGAGATGCCCAGACCCTGGATAGCCGACGCGAACAGAGTGACAGCGATCAGGTAAGCGGCCACGGTAGGCAGTGCCATGCCCAGCAGCAGGCAGCCCAGAGCGGCGATGAGCAGTGCGATGAACAGACTGCCCTCACCAGAGGTACCGATGAGCTTTGCGATCTTGACGGCAACGCCGGAGTTGACCACGATGCCGATCATGATGCCGCAGGCAGCGGTGGGGATCGCAATGTTTGCGGCCTGACGGACGCCGTCCATCAGGGTCTGGAGCAGCTTGCGGGGACTCATGCGGGTCTCAGGAGAGATCGCTGCGATGATGATGGAGAAGATGGTGCAGTAGATCGCGGAACGGGGCAGAGAGTAGCCCATGATGATCATGACGACCAGAACGATGATGGGCAGCAGACGGTACACGCGGGGCAGGATGGGCTTGCCTTCGTAATGTACGCCGGAGTCTTTGCCCAGACCCTTCTTCTTTGCGATCATGTGGACAAGGATGAACACGGCGAGGAAGTAGGCCACAGCGGGCAGGACGGCTGCTGCTGCGATCTGCGCATACTGCACACCGATGATCTCGGCCATGATGAATGCGCCAGCGCCCATGATGGGGGGCATGATCTGGCCGCCGGTGGAAGCAACAGACTCGACTGCTGCCGCCTCTTCGGGGTCATAACCGGTCTTTTTCATCAGGGGGATGGTCAGAACGCCGGTGGTGGAAACATTTGCGATCGCAGAACCGGAAACCATGCCCAGCAGGCCGGAAGAGATGACAGCTGCCTTTGCGGGGCCGCCGACCGTCTTATCGCTGAGCTTCATGCCGCCGTCGATCAGGACACCGCCGCCGCCGCAGTTGGAGAAGAAGGTGCCGAAAACGAGGAAGTAGAACAGGGTGCCCAGAGAAGTGACCAGCGGAGAGCCGAAGATGCCATTCTCGCCGTACATCAGGACTTCCATCAGTTTGGGGAAGCTGATGCCAGAGAAGCGGAACAGGCCGGGGATATACTGGCCGAACCATGCATAAGCAAGGAAGAAGCAGATGACCCAGAACAGGGACATACTGACCACGCGGCGGACGGCCTCCATGACATTGATGACCAGAAGCACCGCCACGATGACCTCGGTGGTGGTCATAACGTCAACATTGAAGATGCGGTAGTTGAGCTGTTCTGCGTGGCTCAGGAAGAACCAGCAGATAAAGCAGCTGGACGCGATGAGGAAGATGTCGTAGATCCACCACAGCTTATTGTGGCTCTTGGATTTCTCGACCATCGGATTGTACAGCCACACCACGACCAGTGCAAGGCACATATGGAGCGGCAGCTGGAACCACGGGTCGAGGGGCTTGACCAGCTTGATGTAGAGCTGGAACACCGTCCAGATAACGGTAAGAACTGCCAGCGAATAGAAGCGCCATTTCGGCATATTCTTCAGCAGCTTGGCGATTTTGGTATCTTCGTCCTCTTCGTTTGCCAGAGCCTTGGCCTTGGCGTCGAGAGCCGATACCTTGGTTTCTTTTTCGTTGCTCATATTTCCCTCCGTATTATCCCTTGTGAAAGCAGAGGCCGGACACCGCAAAGCGTCCGGCCTCTGCCCACGGTCAAAGGATAGATCTGATGTCGTGCGGAGCGCCTCCGCCGAAAGCTTTCAAAGCCGGAACTTACTTCATGTAGCCTGCTTCCTTGTAGTACTTCTCAGCACCGGGATGCAGCGGGCAGCCGCCGCGCTTCATCTCTTCCCAAGCGGTCTCAGGCTCCCACGGAGACAGGGAATTGTACTCGGCCACCAGAGCGTCGCGGTTCTCGCTCAGGCTCTTGGTGATGGCGTAGACGACGTCCTCGCTCAGGCTCTCTTTGCAGAAGACGCAGTCGGGAGTGCCGGGCAGCGTCAGCTCCTTATCCTGACCCTTGAAGGAGTTGGCCGGGATGGTGATGAGGTCGAAGCCCTTTTCGCTGACGAACCAGCTGCACAGGTCATCGCCCCACTGCAGGAAGGTGACATCCACGCTGGTAGCGATCTGAGCCATGGTGGAAGAAGCAGAAGAGGTGTGGTCGATGTAGAAGTCGATCTGGCCGTCCGAGATGGCGTCTGCGTTGGCATCGCCGCCCTGGTTGGTGATGGAGCCGCCCCAGCTCTTCAGGTCGTCCTCGGTCACGCCGAAGTACTCGAGCAGCAGGTAAGCGCCCTCAGCATCCATGGAGCCCTTTGCGGAGCAGCCGATGCGCAGGGGCAGCTTCTGCTCGAAGATCTCCTCGATGGTGGAGACATTGTACTTCTGCAGGAATGCGTTGGACACGCAGTTGATGTAGCAGACAGCAGTCAGGCCGCCGATGACCGCTGCATAGCCGCTGGTAGCAGGCTTGCCCAGAGTGCCTTCCTCCATTGCCCACTTTGCAGGAGCGCCGTTGATGAAGGCCAGATCGGTGTTGCCGGAAGCAAACAGATAAGGAGCACCCATACCGCCCGGAGAGTCAGGGTTGACGTTGACAGTCTGGAAACCGCCAGCCTTCTCCAGCACCTTGGACATTGCAACGATCATATTGTAAGAGCCAGAACCGACCTTATCGGAGCTGAAGTTCAGAGTCTCTTTGCTCATATCGGGCAGACCATCCACAGCCTTTGCCTCAACGGAAGGAGCTGCCTCACTGGAAGCTGCGGTGCTGGTGGAGGAAGAGCCGCCGCAGGCTGCCAGAGCACCAGCCGCTGCCATAGTACCAGAAACCTTCAGAAAGCTGCGACGAGAAATCTTTTTCATAATCTTGTTCTCCTTTTCTCTTGGGGTTCTCGTGTAGCGAACCGGACTGTGTACTTCATGCCTTCTTCTGCGGCGTCGCCGCTTTTCACAGTCTTTGTTCGTTTTTGTTGTCTAAATTATATTCAAAATGGCAGACCCTTACAACGGCCAAATCGCCTTGTTTTCGTTTCATTCTGAAACATTTCCAGGATATTTCATGAATGTTCTATTAAAACCGTAACATTTTAGAACGCTTTAACGGTCTTGCTCAAATTCACACGTTTCAGGATAGAACTTTTCTTTCAGTCCGTTAAGTTAAAAAACGCCCGCCTTTGCAGCAAAGCTGCAAAAGCGGGTGTGCAAGGAGCTATTGGAAGATTTACGCCTCGCGGCCGGTCATCTTGACGGCATACTTGATGGCGTTGACAAGGCTCAGCTCATTGCCGTTGCCCTTGCCTGCATGGTAGAAGTCGGTGCCATGGTCCACGCTGGCGCGGATGATGGGCAGGCCCAGCGTGACATTGACGCCCTCCACAGCCTTCCACTCCTGCTTCTCACGGTCGTAGACGAAGCCGACGGTCTTGAGGGGGATATGGCCCTGATCGTGGTACATGCAGACCACGATGTCGTACCAGCCGCCGATGGCCTGCGAGAAAACGCTGTCCGGCGGGCAGGGGCCGACAACACCGGTGATGCCCTCGGCCTTGGCAGCCTCAATGGCCGGGGTGATCTCCTCGATCTCCTCGCGGCCGAACAGGCCGTTCTCGCCACAGTGGGGGTTCAGGCCGGCCACGGCGATGCGGGGGTTCTCGATGCCCATATCCTTGCAGGCTTTATTGGCGATCTCGATGACTTCCAGCACACGCTCTTTCTTGACCCGGTCGCAGGCTTCGCGCAGGGAGACGTGGGTGGAGACGTGGACCACGCGCAGGTCGTGGTGGGCCAGCATCATGGTGTACTTCTTGGTATGGGTGTAGGTGGCGTAAATCTCGGTGTGGCCGTCGAAATGGGTGTAGCCGTCCGACTTCTCGCCGTGATAGTATTCCAGAGCCTTGTTCATGGCTTCCTTGTTCAGGGCGTTGGTGCAGGTAGCGTCCACCTCACCGGCTATGGCCAGCTCGATGACCTTCTTGACACACTGGAAGGCTGCGTTGCCGCCCTCCACGCTCACCTTTGCCATCTCGAACTTGTTGATGTCCTCGATGAGGTCGAGGTGCAGCACGTCGATGGTCCCGGGGGTGAACAGAGCATCCGACACCTTGTCGCAGCGGTGGATGACGATGTCCTCACGGCCAACGAACTTCCTGGCTCGCTCGAACACCTTCACGTCGCCCACAACGATGGGGCGGCAGTAGGTGTACTGCTCCGGGTCTGCCAGAGCCTTGATGGTGATCTCCGGGCCGGAGCCGGCGGGATCGCCCATCGTAATGCCAACGATAGGTTTATTCATAGCAGTGCTCTCCTTGCTCTTCTCAGTTCAGGCCCTTGGCAGCGTTCTCGGCCAGGACCTTCTTGATAGCTTCCAGACCCTCTTCGGGGACGTAGTTGAAGGGAGCGCGGCACTTGCCGACGTTGTGGCCCTGCAGGGCCACAGCAGTCTTGATGATGGTGTTGGGGTTGCCGTACTTGAAGGTCTGCTGCAGGATGGCGATAGCGTCCTGAGCGGCCTGTGCGCCCTCGAGGTCGCCAGCCTTGAAGCAGTCGTAGATCTTTGCAACAGTGGCAGGCCAGATGTTGGCGCGGCCTGCAATGCCGCCTGCGCCGCCCTCTTTCAGGCAGGTCAGGATAGCGCCGTCGTTGCCGGCGAGGATGGCCACATCCTTGTCCAGCTCACGGGTCAGGCGGATGTAAGCTTTCAGGTTCTCGATGTCGCCGCTGGAATCCTTTGCACCGACGATGACGTCCACATCACGGCAGAGGGCCTGCACGGTCTCAGGCAGGAGCTTGTTGCCGGTGCGGGGCGGGATATTGTAGAGGATGATGGGGATGTTGACCTGCTTTGCCACGGCCACATAGTGGTCGTACAGCTCTTTCTGGGAAGCCAGTGCGAAGCTGGGGGTGATGATGGACAGTGCATCTGCGCCCATCTCCTCGGCGCGCCTGCTCATGCGGATGGTCTCGGCGGTGGTGATGCAGCCGGTGCCTGCGTAAACGGGGACGCGGCCCTTGACCTGGTCGATGACGGTAGCCAGGATCTCTTCCTTCTCCTTAAAAGAGAGGGCGTAAGCCTCGCCGTTGGTGCCCAGAGGGAACATGCCGTGGACGCCGCCTGCCAGCAGGCGCTCGACCTGCTGCCGCAGAGCCTCGTGGTTGACGGTCTGCTCGTCATCGTTGTTCATCGGGGTAATTACCGGAGGGATAATGCCTTTGATGTCGCTGGTCTTCATAACGTGTTCTCCTTTTCTATTACATGATCTCCTGATACAGTTTGCGGGCGTCGTCAGCGGTGACGGGGCGCATATTGTTCACCAGCAGACGCTGCACCTGCATACCGGACTCGACCAGACCCTCGAGGTCCTCAGCGGGGACGCCGAACTCCTTCAGGCTGGTAGGGATGTCCAGATGCTTGACGATCGCTTCGAGGCGGGCGATCATCCATGCAGCCTTCTCATCCACGGTGGTGCAGGTCTTGTTCTCGTGGCAGCAGCGGTCATAAGCCACAGCCAGACGCTCCTTAACAGCCGGATGCTCGCTGTTGAAGCGCATGACAGGAGCCAGCAGGATGGCGTTGGAGACGCCGTGTGCGATGTGGTACTTGCCGCCCAGAGGATAGCTCAGAGCGTGGACTGCGGTGGTGCCGGAAGCGGTGATGGCCAGACCGCCGTAGTAAGCTGCGATCTGCATCCGGTTCTTCTCGGCCATGGCATCGGGGTCATCGCAGGCTTTCTCAATGTTGTTCAGGATGAGGTCGAGGCCCTCCAGAGCGTACAGGTCGCTGAAGGGGTTGGCCTTGTTGCTGGTGAAGCACTCGATGCAGTGTGCCAGAGCATCAACGCCGGTAGCAGCTGCGATCTTGCGGGGCAGGTTCTTGATCATACGGGCGTCGAGGATGACGTAGTCCGCGATCATGTTCTCGTTGACGATGCCGACTTTCAGCTCCTTCTCGGGGACAGCGACGATGGCGTTGGGAGTGACCTCAGCGCCGGTGCCGGCGGTGGTGGGGATAAGGACGATGGGGACGCACTTCTGAGCCATACCGGGGTTGTCCAGCAGCTCCTTGACGCCGTAGTCATCGGTCACCAGCACGCTTGCCAGCTTGGCTGCGTCCATGACGGAGCCGCCGCCGCAGGCCACGATGAGGTCGGCGCCGGAAGTCTTGAACTCATCCACCAGCTTTTGGACAGCCATATAGCTGGGTTCGGGAGGCAGCTCGTCCAGAACATAATACTCTGCGCCGGAAGCCTTCACAGCTTCCTCGGGCAGGGCGAACAGGCCAGCGCCCTCAATGCCCTTGTCGGTGAACATTGCCACCTTCTTTGCACCACGGGCCTTGATGATGGCGGTGATGTTGTCCATTGCGTTCTCGCCGCCGTAAACTGCGTGCGGCATCTTCAGATTGTACTGGGTCAGCATAACAAATTTCCTCCTTCAAAAAAATCAGCGGGTCTGGACACTGGTGGGCAGCAGAGCTTCCAGCGTATCCATCTCTTCGTTTTCGTAGATCGTACCGTCTCAGGGCAGGCCGGGAAGTTTCTGATAGGCCATGGCTTTCTCCGAATCCATCGTCTATCTCAAGTTTGCTCGGCTGCAATGCGGTCTGCAAGGTCGAGCAGTAGTTTTTCGTGGCCGAAGCCGCCCGACTTGGTGATAACGTAGCGGGTGCAGCCGCGGTAGGTGAAGCGGGCCAGCACGACGCCCTTTTCCATCTCGCACACCGGCTCAAGCTCCTTGATGCCCACGCAGTTCATGCACTGTAACAGCGTGTCGCCGCCGGTGAGCAGCAGGGTCCCAAGCGCGGGGCTGGTGAACAGTTTGCCCAGCATATGGCCGATGCTGCTAGCGATGCCGACCCGCAGGCCCTCGAGGTCGAGGCCCCGGGCGGCGGCGTAATCCGCCGTGGGCTGGTTGCCGCCCTCGTCGTTGGTCTCGATGATGCAGCGGGGGTTCGCGGCCAGCATCTCGTTGATGCCCTGCAGGGCCTCTTTGCCGTTCTCGCTCTCCCAATAGCCGGGGTCGAGCTTCTGGCGGGGGGTCAGACGCAGGCGGGAGAAGCCGTTCTGTTCGGCCACATCCAGCTGGCGCAGGGTGATGGAGTTGACGCTTCCGCAGACCACCAGCAGGCGGGGGTCCAGCTTCGGCATGGTGACCGTCCTGCGCTCGGTCATCTTCATCAGGTCGGGCAGCAGCGCTGCAAAGCCGGCACAGCCTGCTATCAGGCGGGGCTTGCCATTTTGGAACAGGGCGCGGCCCGTGGACGCAAGGTCGTCAAGGCTCCCGGCGTCAAAGACCAGGATGCCCTCCTGCTCCGGCACAGCCTCACCCTCTTTCAGAGTCGGAAAGCTGTGGGCAGGCACATCGGTCTGCTCCCCGATGAGCTCCGTCACCCTGGCGTGGCGCACCGGCTCAAAGGGGTCGATGCCGAAGGGGCTCTCAGTCACAGGCACGCCGCTGATATAATGTACTCCGTCCCGGGTCACACGGTCGATCTGGGGGAAGGCCGGCAGGAACGGCAGCTGGCGCTCCCCGCTGGTTTTGAGCAGGGCCGAAAGCTCTGCGCCGATGTTTCCGCGCAGAGCGGAGTCTGTCTTTTTATAGATGCTGAAAACGCCCGCACTCATCGCCTCCCGGGTCAGTTTTGCAATGACGGCATAGGCCTCTGCAGCGGGCAGATGGCGTGTCTCGGTGTCCACCACCAGCACAGCGGCGTCATTGGCTGCAAAATCCACCTGCTCTCCGACCACGACGCGGGTGGCGATGCCGCAGGCAGCAAACTGGACGCCCGTGTCCAGCGCACCTGTAAAGTCATCTGCAAGGATCAGCAGAAGCAGCATAGGTTGCTCCTCCTCTCATGATTTATTCTCGTGATACCATTATGCCTCATTTTGACACGGTGTGCATGGAAACGAGCTGTCTTTTCCGTTTTAATTTGAAACATCAGTTAAGTTTTCTGGTTATAAAGTCTCAAATCGTTTCAAATCGGAACAGTCTTTGTTTGATTTTCGGGCATTTGTTTGCTAGAATAGTAGCAAATATGAACGGAGGTGTCTGTTGTGATAGAGACTCACACCCGTATTCTGGGCATCGCCCCCTACGACGGAATGCGCACTGCGATGGAGCAGGCGGCACAGGCTTATCCCAATGTTGAAATGGACATTTACACCGGCGACCTGGAAGACGGGCAGGCCATCGTGCAGCAGATGCCCCCCAACTCCTACGACTGCATCATCTCCCGCGGCGGCACCGCAGCCCTCATCCGGCAGGTGACCGACCTGCCGGTGGTGGACATCCACATCTCGGTGTACGACGTGCTGCGCACCATGAAGCTGGCCGAGAATTATTCCAGCCTCTACGCCATCGTGGGCTTCCCCTCCATCACCGAGCCGGCCCATACCCTGTGCAGCCTGCTGGACTTCAACCTCGACATCCTCACCGTGAACAACGCTGCTGAGGTGCGCCACACCCTGGAACGCCTGCAGCAGGGCGGCTACCGGATGGTGGTCTGTGACATGGTCACCCACACCATCGCCCGGGAGATGGGCTTTGACGCCTTCCTCATCACCTCCGGCGTCGAAAGCCTCCACGCCGCCATCGACCAGGCCGTGAACATCAGCTCCTGGTTCGGCCAGCTGCGGCAGGAGAACCTGTTCCTCCGCAGCATCACTCAGGGCCAGAATGGCCGCGTCATCGTCATGGAGTCCAACGGCGACCTCTTCTACAGCAGCATCTCCGAGGTCCCGGCGGAGCTGAGCAGCGTCCTTCAGTCCCACATCCGGGAGATCCCGGCCAGCGGCAACCTCCGCTTTTACTACACCGAGCGGGACCAGCTCTACAGCATCACCGCCCAGCAGCTGCTGATGAACAACATCCAGCGGTGTCTGTTCTACTGTGTTCCGGCCCGCATCCCGCTCCATTCCAGCCGTCCCGGCCTGCGCACCCTGAACAAAGGCGAGTGCGAATACCTTTTCGCCAACAGCTTCTACAGCCTCAGCGGCGCGATGGGTACCCAGGCGGCCGAGATACGCTCCCTCGCCCTGCTGCGCCAGCCGGTATTCATCTACGGCGAGCCCGGCACCGGCAAAGAGCAGATCGCACGCTACCTCTATCTGCACAGCTCCCTTGCAAACCACCCCTTCATCGTGGTGAACTGTGCGCTGCTGAATGAGAAGACCTGGGATTTCCTGCTCAACCACTACAACTCCCCTCTCAGCGCCACCGGAAATACCATCTACTTCCAGAATTTTGAGTCCATCCCGCCCCAGTGGAGTTCAGAGCTTCTTGCCGCCATTGAAGAAACCGGTCTTGCCCGCCGGGTGCGGCTCATCTTCTCCTGCTCCATCGTCGAGGGGGAGCCGGTGCCGGAAGTGCTGCGGCATTTCAGTGAGCGGCTGGGCTCACTGGCCCTTCCCCTGCCCTCCCTGCGCAGCCGCTCCGACGAGATCCCGTCTCTGTCCAGCCTCTACCTCAACAGCCTGAACCTCGAGCTGGGCAAGCAGCTCTCGGGCTTCGAGCCCCGGGCCATCGAGATGCTCCGCCAGTACCCCTGGCCTAACAATTACACCCAGTTCAAGAACGTCCTGCGCGCCCTCGCCGCCCTGTCGGACGGCCCCTACATCCGGGCCGGGACGGTGGCCGATATGCTTTCCAAAGAGCGGACCCTGCGGGCCTTGCCGCAGCCGGCTTCTGCCCGCAAGCCCAGTGAGCAGACCCTCGAAGAGGTCATCCGTGATGTCGTCCAGCAGACCGTCGCCGCCCACGGCGGAAATCGCGCCGCCGCTGCCCGTCAGCTGGGCATCAGCCGCACGACCCTCTGGCGCTATATGGAAAAAATCGAGCAAAAACAACAGAATGTAGAAAAAGAGTCCTGAAAAGCACAAAAAAGCTCCGGCTTTCGTACGAAAGCCGGAGCTTTTTGCTTGCTTTTAAGGGAAACGCTTGGAAATATACGCTGCCACAACATTACTGAGCACGCCCTGCGAAAAATCGGCAAGATGCTTTTTCAGCGCATTCATAATACTCTGCGGAGCAGTGTTCTTCATTTCTACGATTTGTTTCAGTGAGCGATACTCCGCCGAAGAGGGGTCCAGATTTCGGAGTTGCCTTTGTACCTCATCAAGAACCGGTCCTATCTCCAGCCGCTCCAAAAACTCCACATTGCCGTCTAGCTCAGTGTTTTCTGCCCGTATCTTCGCATCCTCATATCCGGTTATCTTGACGTCGTTCATTACCCGTGCATTTCCTTTTACCTTGAGGCCGCTCAAATCGATTGAAACCCCCATCGTCTTCCCTCCTTTTGCTGTAAGCAATTCATCAGATATTCACACCGTTGAAAAGCCGTGCATTATCTCGTATCGTGCAGTCTTTGATACTGATTGAAATGCTTGCGTTACCCACACCGCCATCTGCGATGATCTTCGCCAGCACTGCCAGCAGCTTATTCAGTATCTTCTTTTCTTTTACCATGAAGAAGTAACTCACTCCCGAGTTCATCTGGACTGTCAGGATCGTCTGCTCCTTCCGCTCCGAGTTCATGTTGAAGCACCAGAATGCCATCACCGCACCCGCTATGATCATGAGAAATCCCATCGTCTTACCGCTATAAGACTGGATGCCCGACAATCCCAGAAGAAGAAGGACTGCAGCGGCAGGATACCACGGAACATAGATCGGATTCAGCGGTCTGGTCGTGATAGCTGAAACATTGCTGAGCTGTATCATCGTCTCATCCCACATCATGATATTGCGTGTGATGTTCAACGAATCCACTGTGATACATTTTTCGCTTTCTTTGAACTTCATTGCGCTCCACCTCGCTTCACTTTACTCAGGACCAATAGGGCGAACCTGTTACCCCCTTCCTTTATTTTCCCTTATTTTACTATTTTTACTGCTTTGTGTCCATTCTCATAATAACTGATTTTTGTTTTTCATCATTGTGATTATTATATATTGACAACGGATTTTTCGTCGCATTTTGTTTCATTTTGCACAATTTCCGACGCTTTTAGCCGTCGCAAGCCTTTTCATTCAACTCCTCCATACGCAAAGCAACCGCCCAAGTCTCCTGTCTATGGAGGCCTGGGCGGCTGTTTTACTTTTTTATTGAGACTTTACACGCCCGAATAGGCGGAGAAGCCGCCATCGATGGGCAGGCAGATGCCGGTGATGAAACCGGCAGCGTCATTGTTCAGCAGGAACAGCAGTGCGCCCACAAGGTCCTTTTCGCTGTCGCCGAAGCGGCCCATAGGGGTCGCAGCGAGGATCTTATTCGTACGGGCCGTCGGGGTGCCGTCCTCATTGTAGAGGAGGCTGGCGTTCTGCTCGCTGGCGAAGAAGCCCGGGGCGATGGCGTTCACCCGGATGCCGACTTTGCTGAAATGGACGGCCAGCCACTGGGTGAAGTTGGTCACAGCAGCCTTGGAGCCGGAGTAGGCCGGTATCTTGGTCAGGGGCAGGTAAGCGTTCATGCTGGAGATGTTGAGGATGTTGCAGCCCGGGCGGCCCACCATCTGGCGGGCGAAGGCCTGGGTGGGCAGCAGGGTGCCGATGAAGTTCAGGTTGAACACCATCTCTACACCGCTCTCGTCGAGGTCGAAGAAGGTCACGGTATCGTCCTCAAGGTCGGCCATCTCGAAATACTCTTTGTCAGTGTTGGCGCGGGCGTTGTTGCCGCCGGCACCGTTCACCAGAATATCGCAGGAGCCAAGCTCTGCCATCACGTCCTCAGCCACCTGCAGGCAGTTGGCCTTGTTCATGACGTTGCAGGTGTAGCCCCTGGCGATGCCGCCCTCGGCCTCGATCTCGTCGGCCAGAGCCTTGAGCTTCTCCATATTGCGGCCCAGCAGGGCGACTTTTGCGCCCGCCCGGGCCAGAGCCTTGGCGAAAATGGAGCACAGGGTGCCGCTTGCGCCCGTGACGACGGCCACCTTGCCGGTCAGGTCAGTGTTCAGTACATTCTGTTCCATGTTCTTCCTCTTTACAGGCTCAGCTGCGGTACTCGGCGGGCAGCTGGTCCATGCTCTGCCACTTGGTCATGGCCTCTTCCAGCTTCATGCCGTTGGCCACAGCGTCGCGGCGGCAGGCGTTGACCGCCTGGATCTCCTTCATCTTCTCGCCGGTCAGGGTGTAGCCCTTCATGGCGATAAGGGTAGCGGCCCAGGCCACCATCGGGATGATGCAGAACAGCACGATGACCACCCAGTTCATACCGGGGGTGTAGGAGTCGTATTGGGTGGGCAGGCTCTCGAGGCCGATGAAGCTCACAGCGATGCCGACGACGGTAGCGGACAGGCTGGACACCAGCTTATCCACCAGGCTGAACAGCGTACCCATGATGCCGGGGATGTAGTTGCCGCTGCGGTAAGTCTCGTAGTCGGAGCAGTCGGCGACCATGGGGATGGGCATATCGGCGGTGGCGTAGTAAGCACCGTAGCCGATGCCGAAGAAAGCGATGAACAGAATGGTGTACAGGTTGATGGAAAGGCCGTTCTCGCCCAGAATGGACAGGGTGAAGGCATCGCCGCGGCCCCAGAGCAGCAGCAGCACCAGCACGCCGCCGGAGAGGATGCCCTTGCCGCCTCGGAGACCGTAGAACACCGGAAAGATGTGGCCCAGCTCACAGCCGAGGCCCGCCAGAAGCGTCCCCAAGGTGCCGTCCCAACCCAGACAGCGGAAGAAGAAGCTGCCCAGCAGGCACGCCGCCACGGTCTTGCCCATGTCGCAGGCGATGACCAACAGGGCGTATTTGGCGCCGTAGGTGCGATAGAAATTGGTGAGACCGGCGTTGCCGCTGCCGTAGTTGCGGATATCCTTGCCAAGCGTCACCTTGCTGACAATGATCGCAAAGCTGAGCGAGCCGAACAGATACGCGCACACGGCAATGATCGCAAAATGCGTAAGTGTCATGTTGCCCTCTCCTTACTGCGACTTGTCGCTGCGCTCGCGGATGACCATGCGTACCGGCGTACCGGTCAGACCGAACACCTCACGGATCTGGTTTTCCAGATAGCGCTGATAGGAGAAATGGAACAGACGCGCGTCATTGCAGAAGCAGACGAATGTCGGCGGGCAGGTAGAGGCCTGCGTCATATAGAAGATACGCAGACGGCGGCCCTTGTCCGTAGGCGGCTGCACGCGTGCGGTTGCCTCCGCGAGAATGGCGTTGAGTCGGCCGGTCGGAATGCGCATATGGTTCTGCTCATATACCTCATGGATGAGCGAGAACAGCTTATCCACACGCTGACCGGTCTGCGCGGAAATGAACAGCACCGGTGCATACGGCATGTATGCCAGACCCTCACGGACACGCAGCGTGTACTCCTTCATGGTGGAGCCGTCCTTCTCGACCAGATCCCACTTGTTTACCACGATGATGCACGCCTTACCGGCGTTGTGCGCCTCTCCGGCCACCTTGGTGTCCTGCTCGGTAACGCCTTCGGTCGCATCGATCATGATAACGCACACATCGGCGCGCTCTACCGCCAGCAGCGAACGCATAACCGAGAATTTCTCAATCTTCTCGTCCACCTTGCTCTTCTTACGGATACCGGCGGTGTCAATGAACGTAAACTTACCGTGGGCGTTGTCCACATCGGCGTCTACGCTGTCGCGGGTCGTACCGGCGATATTGGAAACGATAACACGTTCCTCGCCGAGCACGCGGTTGAGCAGACTGGACTTGCCGACGTTCGGCTTGCCGATGAGGGCCACCCGAATGCGGTCCGCGTCCTCCTCTTCCTCGTCTGCCGGCGGGAAGTATTCGTAAGCCGCATCCAGCAGCTCACCGACACCGTAGCCGTGCAGTGCAGAAATGCCGTACGGCTCGCCCAGACCGAGGTTGTAGAACTCATAAAACTCCGCCGGAGGATCACCCGGCTTGTCGCACTTGTTGACAGCCAGCACGAGCGGCTTGCCCGAGCGCAGCAGCATGGACGCAACGTCTTGATCGGCGGCAGTAATGCCGGTGCGCAGGTCGGTGATCAGAATAATGACATCCGCATGCGAGATCGCAGTCTCTGCCTGAAAGCGCATGAACTGCAGAATCTCGTTATCGTTCGACGGCTCAATGCCGCCGGTGTCCACAATGTCAAAGGTCCGTCCCCGCCATTCA
>ERZ860668.604-NODE-604-length-26761-cov-3.247435_pt1 | contig 26761 bp, 28 predicted proteins | sample MGYA00510062_ERZ860668 | MGnify/ENA primary metagenome ERZ860668 (study PRJEB30046, sample SAMN00715258) | human gut metagenome | study: EMG produced TPA metagenomics assembly of the A metagenome-wide association study of gut microbiota in type 2...
GTTATTTTCATGGATGATGGGTATATACTTGAGCAGGGTGATCCTTATCAGGTATTTGAGCATCCGAAGGAAGAGAGAACACGGCAGTTTTTGTCCCGGTTCCACGAAAACGATTAAAATCTTGTTTAGGGTGGCTTAAAATTTACTATTTAGGTTTTTATAGGAACTCCTGGAATTTTGTCTCAGTCGCTAGCAATCGCTCCTTGAGAAAAAATTCCAGGAGTTCTTTATCTACACAGTGAATTTTGTAAATTTTTACGCCACCCTGCACTTCGTGCCACCGCAAAGCGGCCAGCCCGCCAAATTGTATGGTTTATAATTCACAAAACGTAAATGGCGCCAGTCAGACAATCTTTCCTTGGCAAGCGATTGTTAGCTGCAAAGGTAAGATTGATGACTGGCGCCTTCACTAACTCAATTTTTTAAACCACACAATTACCCGAACCGGAACTTATAAAACCGCCTGAATCACTTTCGGATCATAACCCGCTTCGCGCAGTGCCGCAATAATCTGTTTCTTATGTTCTGTACCAAATGCTTCCATCGTGATTCGAATCTCTACAGCCGCATTTCTGTTGGATGATACAAACTGGTTATGATCCAGTTTGATCACATTGGCCTGTACGCCTGCTACAACACCTGCAACTCTGCACAGTTCACCCGGTTTATCCGGAAGCTGAATGGATACGGTAAAGATACGATCACGCAGGATCAGACCTTTCTGTACAACGGAAGACATGGTGATAACATCCATATTTCCACCACTCAGGATAGATACAACCCGTTTATTTTTCACATTCAGATGTTTCAGTGCTGCTACTGTCAGCAGACCAGAGTTTTCTACGATCATCTTATGATTCTCTACCATATCAAGGAATGCTACAATAAGCTCATCATCGTGAACAGTAATGATGTCATCCAGATTTTCCTGAATATATGGGAAAATTTTAGTTCCCGGAGTTTTTACAGCAGTACCATCTGCAATGGTATTTACCTGCGGTAATGTTACTACTTCTCCAGCTTCCAGAGATGCCTGCATGCAGTTTGCACCCGCCGGCTCTACACCAATGACTTTGATCTTCGGATTTAACAGTTTTGCCAGTGTGGATACACCGGTTGCAAGTCCGCCGCCACCAATCGGCACCAGAATATACTCTACTAACGGAAGTTCCTGGAAAATCTCCATTGCGATAGTTCCCTGACCGGTTGCTACTGCCGGATCATCAAACGGATGGATGAATGTATATCCGTGCTCTTCTGCCAGCTCGTATGCTTTTGCACAAGCCTCATCGTATACATCTCCGTACAGAACGACCTCTGCACCATAGCTCTTAGTACGGTTTACTTTGATCAGCGGTGTTGTGGTCGGCATTACGATGGTTGCCTTTGCACCATAACGTTTTGCAGCATAAGCCACACCCTGTGCATGATTTCCTGCGGATGCAGTGATCAGACCACGCTGACGTTCTTCCTCTGACAGTGTGCTGATCTTGTAATAAGCACCACGTACTTTGTATGCGCCGGTAAACTGCATGTTTTCCGGTTTCAGATATACTTTATTGCCGGTCTGCTCACTTAAATACTCACTGTAAACCAGCTTTGTTTCCTGTGTTACTTTTTTGACGATTTCACTGGCTTCCTCAAAACGATCCAGTGTCAACATTTCACTCATTTACGTTCTCCTTCTGAAACAACGCATCTACAAACTGATCCGCATCAAATTTCTGCAGATCATCGATGCTCTCTCCTACACCAATATATTTTACCGGAATGCCAAGTTCGGAATGGATTGCAACGGCAATACCTCCCTTGGCAGTTCCGTCCATCTTGGTCAAAACAATACCTGTGATCTCGGCAGCTTCACTGAACTGCTTTGCCTGAACCAGCGCATTCTGTCCGGTGGTGGCATCCAAGACTACTAATGTCTCACGATATGCCTCCGGATATTCCTTTTCCAGAATACGGTTGATCTTCTTCAGCTCTTCCATCAGGTTTTTCTTGTTGTGCAGACGTCCTGCGGTATCACACAGTAACACATCTGCTTTACGGGCTTTCGCTGCCTGTACCGCATCATATACGACAGATCCCGGATCAGATCCTTCCTGTCCACCAACGATTTCTACGCCGGCACGGTTTGCCCACTCAGTCAGCTGTTCTCCGGCTGCGGCACGGAAGGTATCAGCAGCACCCAAAATTACTTTTTTGCCCTGGTTTTTCAGTTTTCCGGCTAATTTTCCAATGGTTGTTGTCTTTCCAACACCATTTACACCGATTACCAGAACAACGGATTTTTCTTCTTCAAAACGATATGCAGTATCACCCACATACATCTGCTCTTTGATACTGTTGATCAGCAGCTCCCGGCAGTCTGCCGGTTCTTTGATGTGGTTTTCTTTTACTTTCTGCTTCAGATTTTCGATAATTTCCTCTGTGGCACGGATTCCGATATCACCCATGACAAGGATTTCTTCTAATTCCTCATAAAAATCGTCATCGATATGGGAAAATCCGCTAAAAATAGAATCAAATCCGGACACGATATTGTCACGGGTCTTAGTCAGTCCGCTGACTAAACGCTTAAAAAAGCCTTTTTTCTCTTTTCCTTCTGCCATACGTCTCTTCCTCCCTCAAATATAGTTGAAATCAAATTTTCTTTGTTCGTTCTTATAATAATTATCTGCAAATTATTTTCTCACAAAAAAACAATCATACTTTGCAATACTTCAAATCCAGAAATGCTCTTGACACTCTTACTTTGAATTCTTATGCATCCAATTCTTTTTCAATCAGGTTTACAGAAACCAGTGCAGACACACCTTTCTCCTGCATGGTGATACCATACAGACGGTCTGCCGCCGTCATTGTTCCACGTCGGTGGGTAATGACAATAAACTGTGTATTTTTTGTCAGCTTATGCAGATAATTTGCAAAACGGTCAACGTTGGAATCATCCAGCGCCGCCTCAATCTCATCCAACAGACAAAACGGTGACGGTTTTAAGTTCTGGATGGCAAAAAGCAGCGCAATGGCGGTCAGCGCTTTCTCTCCGCCGGAAAGCTGCATCATATTCTGCAGTTTCTTTCCAGGCGGCTGTGCAATGATTCGGATGCCGCATTCCAGAATATCCTTGGTTTCTTCCTCGCCGGTCAGTTCCAGAGAACCTTTTCCGCCGCCAAACAGCTCCTTAAAGGTTCTATCAAACGCTGTCTGAATATCCGCAAATTTCTCTGCAAACTGCTTACGCATTCCCTCATCCAGATCCGCAATGATCTTCTCCAGACTTGCTTTTGCTTCCTCCAGATCCGCATGCTGTGCATGTAAGAACTCATAACGCTCGGAAACTTCCTTGTACTCCTCAATGGCATTGACATTGACATTTCCAAGCTTGCGGATCTCGTTTCGGATCTCTGTGATCTGTTTTTTCAGATCCGATACATTGATCTCTTCCGGAACTTCCTGCTCTTTTGCCGCATGATAGGTGATCTCATATTCTTCCCACATGTAGTTATTCAGGGATTCCTGTGCATTTTCCGTCTTTTCTTTCTGCTGGTTCAGTCGGAACATCTCTTTGTCCAGATTGCTCATAATCTGGGAGAGTTCTTCCCGCTGGGTAAAGAAAGATTTCTGTTCTGCCAGCATCGTCTCTTTTTCCCCACGGATAGCAGCTAACTTTTCATCCAGTTCTGTCTTCTGCTGAACGGTCTCTTCTGACTGCTCCTGCAGCTGTCTGATCTGGGCTTCCCGTTCTTCAATGACAGATTCACTGTTGGCACTGTCATGCAAAATCTGCGCTTTTTCCTGTTCCAGACGGCGGATTTCCTCCGCGATTCGCTGGATATTCTGCTGCTGGAAGGATTTCTGCTGCTGTTTCTGTGCAATCTCAAGTAAAATCTCATTCAGATCCTGCGATACACTCTCGATCTCAAGATTTTTATTTTCCACCTGCTGAGCCAATGTCTTATTCTGCTCTGTAATCTCATTTTCCTGTTTTACAGACAGCTGCATCTGCTCTGCCATCTGCTCCTGCTCTGCATTCCATGCAGTTTTATCCGCATCAATTTTTGCGATTTCTTCATGAATACCGGCGTAGGCAGCTTCCTGTTTTTCCTGCTGCTCACGGATGTGTCCGGTCTCCATTTCCAGAGTATTTTTATGTAAATATGCCTGCTGCAGATTGACCTGCAGTTCCTCGTAATCGTCTTTCAAAAGCGCATTTGCCGTCTTGACATCTTCCATACGGTTGCGGATTTCCTGCGCCTGCTCCCGATATTCTGCGATCTGTTTTTCCAGCACTTCAATTTCACGATTTCGTCCAAGCAGATTGCTGTTGTTACGGAACGCACCACCAGTCATGGAACCGCCCGGCTGTAAGGACTCACCCTCCAGTGTGACGATACGCAGGGAATAACGGAACTTTCTCGCCACTGCAACCGCGTGCTCAATAGTGTCCATAACCAGCACACGCCCAAGCAGATACCCTGCCACTTTCTCATACTGCGGCTGCGTGTGTACCAGACTGCTTGCAATTCCGATGACACCGTTTTCGCCCAATGCTTTCTCTGCCGGAACATGCTCCGGTGCCGACACACTCGTCAATGGTAAAAATGTGGCACGACCATAACGGTTTTTCTTCAAATATTCAATTATCTGACGGGCAGTATCCTCGTTATCGGTTACGATATTCTGAATACTTCCGCCAAGAGCTGTCTCTATCGCAGTCTCATACCGCTTGTCCACCTTGATCAGATCAGCAATGACACCATGAATGCCCGGTGTATCCGCCTTGCGCTCCATAATGCGGCGAATACTGTTTCCATAGCCGTCATAACGTTCCGCAATATTGCGCAGGGATTCCAGTCTGGAACTATCCTTGTGGAACTCTTCCTTGCACTGATCCATCTTTCCGCGCAATTCCTCAAACTGCTGCCGCCAGTTGCTTCGTTTCTGCTCAATGGAAGCTTTTTCTTCTTCCATGGAAGCGATGTTTTCTTTTAATTCAGCCAGCTCTTTTTCCTGCTTTTGCAGCAAGCCACTGACATCATTTCCGCCGCTTTTCTGTTCCAGCAGTTCTTTATTTAACTGCGCCCGGCGGATGGAAGCCTGTTCCTGCATCGTTTTCAGACGCTGCTGCTCTGCTTTCATAGAAGCACGGGCATTCAACAGATGTAAAATCTCTGCTTTGCCATCTTCGATCTGCTGCTCCATAGCGGTCGTTTCTTTTCGCAGATTCTCCAGACGTTCCGTCAAAGTTGCCTTTTTCTGCTCCGTCTCCCGGATTTTTTCTTCCAGTTCTGCCTGTTTGCTGCTATATTCTTCACCGGATCTGCGCTGACGCTCCACGTCTGCTTCCAATGCTTCAATACGGCTCTTCACATGTTCTTCATTCTGCTGTGCCGTATGAATCTGCTCCCGCAGTACGTTGATCTGACCTTCCAGTTTTTCTCTGGAAACACCAGTCTCGTTCATGCGCTGCTGCAGTTCACCGATCCGTTCATCCGCTTTTGCAACATTTTCTTCCAGTTCTTCGTATCTGGTCTTTGCTTTTTCAAAATTCTGTGTCGTTTCCTTCTGCTGATGCTCCGTGATGCCACATTTCTGCTCTAATTCCCGCAGTTCGGCATTCATACGATCCATCTCAATCAAAAACAGGTTTCGATCACAGTCTTTTAATTCTTCTTTTTTCTTCAGATAAATTTTGGCATGTTCTGCCTGACGCTCCAGCGGTCCTACCTGACGTTCCAACTCTGATAAAATATCGTTGACACGCACCAGATTCTGCTGTTCATCTTCCAGTTTTTTCAACGCCGTTGCTTTTCTGCGCTTGAATTTTACAATTCCTGCTGCCTCGTCAAACAATTCCCGACGTTCTTCCGGTTTTCCACTCAGGATTTTATCAATCTGTCCCTGACCGATGATGGAATACCCCTCTTTACCAATACCGGTATCATAAAAAAGCTCATTCACGTCCTTCAAACGACACTGTGTGCCGTTAATCAGGTACTCACTCTCACCGGAACGATATACCCGTCGTGCCACTGTCACTTCATTATAATCCAGCGGAAGTTTGTGATCGGAGTTGTCCAACGTAATTGCCACATAGGCAAAGCTAACCGGTTTGCGGTTCTCCGTTCCTGCAAAAATAACGTCCTGCATACTGGAACTTCGCAGCTGTTTTACTTTCTGCTCACCAAGCACCCAACGCACCGCATCCGCAACATTACTTTTTCCACTGCCGTTTGGCCCTACGATACCGGTGATTCCGTTATGAAACTCAAATACAATTTTATTGGCAAAGGATTTAAAACCGTGTACCTCGATTGATTTAAGATACATACATTCCTCCGTTTACTCTTTCGATACGTTCAAAATCTCACCTTTGATTCTGCGTGTATCCCTTACTTGTCCTTCTTTCTCAGCGCCAGAATTGCCTGATATGCAGCTTCCTGTTCTGCTGCTTTCTTTGTATGACCTTCCCCGCAACCGTAGCTCTTATTTCCAATGCGGGCTTCCACGGTATAGTTCTTGTTGTGATCCGGACCACTCTCATCTACCAGCACATACTCCAGCTTTCCGCTATGCTCATCTCCCTGCACGATTTCCTGCAGGATAGTCTTGCTATCATAAAAGAGCTGCATATGCTCTACATTATTCAGCACAAAACGGTGAATAAACTCTTTTGCATTAGCAAAACCACCATCCAGATAAATAGCTCCGATAATTGCCTCAAATGCATCCGACAAAATAGATTTTCTCTTTCTGCCACCGGTCTGATCCTCACCTTTTCCAAGGAAAAGATAATCTCCCAGGTTCAGTGCTCTGGTACAAAAAGCCAATGTCTGCTCACATACAATGCTTGCACGCACTCTGGTCAGTTCTCCCTCCGGTACATCTGAATGCTCATGATATAAAAAGTCACTGGTTACAATTTCCAGTACTGCATCACCCAGAAACTCCAGACGCTCGTTGTCGGATAATTTCTTCATCCGATGCTCATTGGCATAGGAGCTGTGTGTCAAAGCCTGACGAAGCAAGCCTTCCTGCTGAAACTGATAACCGATTTTCTCCTGAAACTCTTTGATCTGTTCCATATTCTTCCTCCTGTTTAATCCACAAATGGATGCTGCTGCAAAAATACTCACTGCAACAGCATCCATTTTCCTGTTATACTGATTCTTACAATGCTTTCTTAATCTGCTCTACAGCATCGCCAACAGTTGTAATTTTTTCTGCTTCTTCTGTCGGAATCTCGATCTCAAATTCTTCCTCGATTGCCATAATAATCTGGAAAATATCCAAGGAATCTGCTCCAAGATCATCCACAAAAGTAGTCTCTTCTGTAATACCGTCAGCATCGATGCTTAACACTTCACTGATGATATTTTTAATTTTATCAAATTCCATGACGCAAATCCTCCCTCCCTGTTATTTTTCTACAATAATATGCTCTTTGATCTTACCATTAATGTCCTGCTGCTTGAAGGTCACACACTGAAGAATGGAATTCTTCACATCACTTGCCTTCGCACTGCCGTGTGTCTTGACCACCAGACCATTCAGTCCAAGCAGAGGGGCTCCACCGTACTGGGAAGCATCAAAGGACTTCAACGTCTGTTTTAATGCAGGTTTAATCAAAAGTGCTCCAATTTTAGACCGGAGAGATGACATCAGCCCTTCTTTTACCTTGGAAAGTAAGGTCGCTGCGACACCCTCGTACAATTTCAATACGATATTTCCCGCAAATGCCTCACAGACGATGACATCTGCGCCACCATGTGGAATCTCGCGCGCTTCAATACTTCCGATAAAATTAATACCAGGACATTCTTTCAGTAGCGGAAATGTCTCTTTCACCAGCTGATTGCCTTTTTCCTCTTCTGCTCCGATATTCAGGATTGCCACTCTCGGATTCTTAATTCCGACAATGTTTTCCATATAAATAGATCCAATCTGGGCGAACTGCACCAGATGTGACGGACGCGCATCCACGTTTGCTCCACAGTCAATCAGAAGTGAAACTCCCTTCTCCGTCGGAACTAACGGTGCCAATGGTGGACGCTCAATGCCTTTAATTCTTCCAACCAGCACCTGACCACCTACCAAAGTAGCGCCTGTACTTCCTGCTGTCACAATGGCATCTGCTTCCTGATGCTTAATCATATTCATTCCGACTACCAGAGATGACTGTTTCTTCTTACGAATCGCATTTACCGGCGGCTCTGCCATCTCAATGACTTCCTCGGCATGTACGACTTTGATTTTTTCCTTATCATATGTGTATTTCTCAAGTTCTGCATTGACAGCATCCTGTCTGCCTACCAGAAATACTTTGATATCCTTTTCTGCCTGAACAGCTTGTACAGCACCTTTTACAATTTCTCCCGGTGCGTTATCGCCACCCATGGCATCCACTACTACGCGGACTGTTTCGCTCATACTTTTTCCTCCGTCTCCTTGTCCATCCACTAAAAAATATACACTATGTCTATGTATAAATCAACCGATTTTTCTTATCCAGATGTAAAACTTTTTCCCGTTTTTTCAGTAAATATTACACTGTAAGAAAAGTTTTCAACTGAGCCTCGCCATCATGAAAATCCTTCATTCCAAGATCATATAATTGCTGCTCTACTTCCCGATCCATGGTGTATGTACTCATTTTCGGTGGGTTGCTCGGTGCAAAAATAAATGCCTTGCCTTCCTTCTCCAGATCAAACAGCTGCTTCTGGCATTTGCCATACATGATATGACGGTTATCCAGCGCTTTTACTGTATTCGGGAATTTACGGCACATTCTGCTGTATAAGAAACGCATACCCTCCGGTTTTTTCACAAAACTTCTCGGTTTTGATAAAATCGCAACGATCTTGTCACAGCCGTCATCCAGGGCACGCTGTACCGGAATCGCATCCGTCACACCGCCGTCATAATACAGTTTTCCATCGATTTCAATCGGTTTGCATGCTGCCGGCAATGCACAGGAAGCCATAATACAACGATAATCATCCTGTTTCATTTTACTCTTTGGAAAATATACCGGTGTTCCTGTTGCCGCATCGGTCGCCACGATCCAGTATTCCGTCGGATTCGCACACAATGCCGGAAAATCAATCGGATCCACGCCGGTTGAATTCGTCATATCTCCGTAAATATGCTGCAATCCAAACAAATTCCCGGTTTTGATAAAACTCTTTATACCAAAATATCCCGGATCCTTGATCCAATCTGTATAGTAGCGAAGATTACGCCCACGCTGCCCAGCCAGAAAAGATGCCACATTGGCAGATCCTGCTGACACACCGATGGCATAATCAAATGTTATATTTTTATCCAGAAAGGCATCCAGAATACCTGCACTGTAAGCACACTTCATTCCGCCGCCTTCTACAATTAATCCTGTTTTGCCCATATGTTCTGTCACCTTTTTATTCTCTCATATTTTATATATTCAGGAATGCCCGCGGCATTCTTGTTGCTCACCACCCTATAGAAGTGGAACTTATCACATCTGATATCTATCCTATTTTATCAAAGATGAAACAGATGTCAATGAACGATTTGACGTAATTGATGCTGAACATCCCCTATTCACATTGCTGATATTCGCTTAATCGCTGAATAAATCCTGAAAATTCCGGAACCGTAAAATCAAGTTCCTTGTAGCGTACCGGATAAATAATACCTTTGCTGATCAACTGTGCCCTCGCTGTGGAAATCGATGTGACTGATTTCCCCATAATTTTTGCCACATTTGAAATCGTACAGGGAAGTTCCCCACATTGTACCATTGCGAAAATAAATTTCTTATCTGAAGCAGAACACCGCTCATAACGCACCTTGAAAAATCCATTGTCAAGTACTGACCAAAATTCTTCAATATTTTGTTCAACATCCGTCACATCAATCGATTTGCTATCTATATTCTGATAAACAATCTGACAAAGCTGCTGAATAAAAAACGGATACCCTTTCGTAATTTCCACCATACGTTCTACTGCCGCATCCGCATAATGTACATCAAATTTTTCTGCCGGGATTCGGATTGCAGCTTCTGACTGTTCCTTGTTCAGGGAACCAATCTCTTTATAAAGAAACAATTGTTCTGAATAAGATTTTTCTTCTGAAAGCATCGCATATATTTTAGGTAATCCAGCTCCCACGATCATAATCGGATATCCCAGTTGGTTCGTTCGGTGCAACGCCGCAATCAACGCACCTAATTCTGCCGATTTCATATACTGGATTTCGTCAATAAAAAAACAGATGGGGGTCTTTGACTCATAGGCCGCCTCTCCTAAAGTCGTAAATACATCTGTCAGGCTTTGCGTGAGGTTCGAACTTTTATACAACTCTCTTTCCTGAACAGATAACGAAAACGTGCTGTCATTCGGATCAAAAGAAATCACCAGAGACTTGATTGCCTCCAACGGTTTCTGAATCAGATGTCTAAACTTTTCCTTGGCACTGATTTTTCGCAGAAATGCCTGCGAACAGCTTGCAATCTGAGAAATAAAATCGCTCCGTCCTTCCACTTCAATATGCTTACAGAAAATATTCTTTTCTTCTGCTTTTTTCTGCAGACTATTAATCAGAACTGTTTTTCCAACACCACGCAAACCGCTGAAAATCACGGACTGCACAGGAATATTATACGTCATAGTGATAAACAGGCTATCTATATTTTCAATATCATCGTCACGACCGGCAAGATAAATTGGCATTAATCCAGCGCCAGGTCTATATGGATTTATTTTGAACATTATAAATGCACCTCCTACCCGTATTATTTCATTGTAATACGTCTGCGTCAATACTTTTTCGTAATTATACGCCGTTTATCGCGAAATAATTCAGATAAGTTCAGATAAACTTATCGTTTTAATCCCCATCACCTGCTTATTGTCGCTGTCTGCCCCACAATCATTCATAAATACAAAAATCGACGGTATATCCATTTCCGATACACAGTCGATCTTTCATATTTTTCTGTATTTTCCAATTTTTGTCAAAATATTGTGTATGTAACCGAACCTCCACACAAGCAGTTTCCTGCAGGTTTTTTACAAGATTTACAAGATTTTCTTGATTATATTTTTCCCATTCAATAAAATGAACTTTGAACCATAACTTTAAGAAATAACTCATAACAAATAAATCAATATCAATAAACAATAACCCATCTGCTTTTTCCACGCTATGTATGTTCAATCTCGTACGGATAACTTTGATATTTTATCACTCTAAATATCTTACAGATTCATCAGAAGTACAGGAAAATCTCTCATCAAAAATCCACTTCAAATTCTACTGTCTGATTATATTTATCAAGCGACATCTGCATTAACAAAATCATATCAGATACACGCTCGTATTCCTGTTTGATCAATGCCAGATCATAGTTGATATAACGATATTCTGCTATCGAATTTCTGACCCGGTAAGAATTATCAAGCCGCTCCTTTGGAAGTTGCTTACGCATCATATCGAGTACATTTTTACGTTTGTTTAACTGCGCCATCCTGATCAAAATTGTATCAATGCTCATTTTCTCACCGCCAACCGGTACTTTTGCCATAGCATTATTCAGATTGATTGCATGCTTGAGCACCGCTATCTTAGCATCGATATCTTCAATGATCTGTGCTACTTCCAAATAATCATATTCCGGGATCACCGGCTCTTCATTAATTGCTGCGATGTAAGTACATGAAGTTGCTTCCTTATTTACCCAAAATGCCTTATCCTCTTCCAGGCTCTTTAATTTTTTATTCGCATAGGCTGATGTCATCTTCTGCATAACAAATCCCCCTTCTCATTATCATTTTACTTCTGCTGCTGTATTTACTATAACACTTTGTCGTTTATTTTTCACTAAACTGCTGGTTTACAAAGGAAAGTATTATTATACTATTGAGGAATATTTTTTTCGAAAAACGGTTGATTTTTATAAAAAATAAGGTAACAGCTCCATAAACGAACAATATCCCCGTCAATGACGAGGATATCTTCTATACTGGTATGCAATAATCTGCTCAAAATAATAAAATTGTCGATGCTTGGCAAGGATCTTCCAGACAGCCATTTGTACACCGCCTGCGGATTCTCGAATCCCATAGCTCCCTGAATATCTTTGACCGTATAGCCATTCTGCTTCAACAAACTCTTGATTCGATTGCCTGTTTCTTTTTGTTGAATTGATACATACATTGGTTGCATTTTTTGTACCTCCGTAATCTTCTCCATCCCGAAACACGTTGTCTTATTACTTTAGCACTTTTCCATCAAAAAATCCAGCTTTTTATCAGCGCAAATGTGCTGATAAAAATTTCAACCTTTTTTTCGACAAAAATTCAATACTGTTATTTTGCACAAAACATATGTACTGTTATTGTATAATTTGCTTTTTCTTCTTTATTAAATATATTTTTCACTCTGCCTTATATCCCTTTTCTTGCACTACAATAAAGCTGGCGCTATTCCCAGCCGTTTTATTGTCGCTATCCTCTAGCTAATCCTTTTTATCTCTTCATTAAATAACTGTCCTGCTGATCTGTAGCCGTGTATTCTTCGCGGGTACTTATTTACCCAGTTCTCTACTGCTTGTATCTCTTCGTCTGTTCGTGCATCGAAATTTATTCCCTTTGGAACTTTCCGGCGCACCATTCTATTTGTTACCTCATTTGTTCCGCGTTCCCAACTACTGTACGGGTGGCAATAATAGAGTTTTGTTCTTTTCCCCGCTCCTATTACTGAGCGTTCCAGTTCTTCACAATATGCAAATTCTGTACCATTATCTACAGTTATAGATTTAAACACGCTTTTAAACATTTCTCCCCAGCGTCGCTCTAACCTGTCAACTGCTGCCACTACGGACTCTGCCGTATGATCTGGAAGTTTAAATATAATCTCCGCTCTCGTTTTTCTTTCTGTGAGCGTCAACAATGTATTTTTTGATTTTCCGCGTTTTCCTAAAACGCTATCCATTTCCCAGTGTCCGAACTCTTCCCGGTTGTTTATTTCCTCTGGTCTGTTTTCTATGCTCTCCCCGGCTTCTGCTCTTTTCTGTGTCTTCACTTTATTGTATTTGCGTTTTTTATTTTTCTTCACTGGCAAATTTTTATTTGTGACTTTTAAAAATATGCCCTTGTCGATATAACTGTATACCGTTGTTGTACATATACGTGTTTTAAACTCTCCCCAGCGTCCCGATGCTGTCAACTCTCCTATGATCGCGTCCGGGCTATATTCTTCATTTATTATTTTATCTTCTATGTACTTTGCTAATTTTATATCGTTGCCTATCTTTAACTGTGTTCCTCTTACCTGTAAATTTTCCTCATACTTTCGTTGCGCAAGGTCTGCACTATACCGCATTTCTGTAGTATAATCACTGTTCAAGTGTTCATATTGACCGCGTTTTAGCTCATTGTAAATAGTGCTACGGTGTACGTGCAATATATCTGCAATCTCTACAGCTTTATGCCCCGCATTGTATAATGCTTCTAGCCTTATTCTGTCATTGTGTTTTAACTGCCTGCTTCCTTTTTTGTTTGCCATGCCTTTACCGCTCTCTTTCGTAAATAAGCCGCAGGTATGTAGTTCCTGCGGCTTAATCTTTCATTATCAACTATTTAATTCTAAAATTTGATCTGCTGACGCATTAAGCTCCCTGCATATCTTCGCCAATGTTATTGCATTTGGTGTAAGTTCGTCATTCTCCCAACGGCTAATATCTTTCTGATAAACCTGCAGGCGCTCTGCAAGTTCCTTTTGCGTTACGCCTGCCGCTTTTCTTGCTTCTTTTATATTCTTTCCTAAGTTCATGCTTTGCCCCCTTTTTTATTCCATACTAACAGCGCAAAGCATACTATATATAGCGCTACTTTCACGCCGTCCAATATAGACATTGTTGTAAAATCTCCGTCTACAATATCCAGCACTACTAATGCCACCAATAAAAAACCTATATTTCTATTCATATTCTTTATAGGGTATGGTATACTACTTTCAGAAAAGTAATTCTTTCCCCTTTCGGGGGCTACCCTTATCGGGTAGCCTATGTATTTACTTTTTCTTCTTGGGCTTTTTAGATTTCTTTTGTTTTATAAGCTGGCGAGCTGTTAAGGTTAAAACTAAGATTTCTACTAAGTCCTTTACTATTTCTAGTATATCATGTATGGTATCCATTCCCTTATCTCCTTTCTAGTACTTTGTACTTATTTGTTTTGTTCTCCTTTCTATATTTTAATTATATACCGTTTTCGGTATATTGTCAAGTTTTTTCTATATTTTTCCAAAGAAAAAACACCGTAGCAAATTACTACCGTGTTTCGTCCTCTGTCAGCCATTCCATACTAACCCCCAGCACTTCCGCAAATACTTTTAGCTCATAATCTGTTACAAATCTTGTGCCGATCTCTATACGGCTTATGCTGTCTCTTTCTAGCATTATTCCCGCAACCTGCATACGTGCCGCTAAATCACTTTGCGTTATCCTATTTTTAGCTCTTGCCAGTCTTATACGTTCCCCGCATAGATTGCTTTTCCCCTTATATGCGTATATCTTCATTTTTCACGCCCCTGTCATGTGTTAATAATCAGAAATTTTCTTGACTTTAGCACATTCCGACAGCATAATTGTGTTAAAGGTCAGCACGACTAAATAAATCATACGAAAGAGGGTATTTTAATATGTTTATTTCTATCGGAATTGATGAAAACGGTAAACCTTTTGTTTCAACGTCTGACAAAATGGAAAAGCCCAGCCGCCCAAATAAAGGGCGTAGCCTTATTGCCATACCAGACACCTATACTGTTATCGACATTGAAACAACCGGGCTTGATTCCCGTTTTTGTGAAATCATCGAATTATCAGCTTTGCGCTACTCAAACGGTTCTTTAATTGATTCTTTTACTACTCTTGTTAAACCCACGGAACCTATTGACGACTTTATTACTGAGCTTACAGGAATTACAAACGATCTTGTTTCTGATGCTCCGGCAATATCTGACGCAATCAAGAACTTTTATAACTTTGTGGGTTCTGACATTCTTGTAGGTTACAACGTTCACTTTGATATAAATTTTATTTATGATGTATTGCAGAATACGCACGGGCTTGATTTTACCAACTCATTTGTTGATGTTATGCGATTTGCTAAAAAACTGCTGCCAGATTTAAAAAATCACAAACTTGAAACCGTAGCAGATCACTATAAAATCTCTTCCCCGGCGCATCGGTCTTATGCAGATTGTGAGACTTGCAACGCTTGTTATCAAGCTTTGCTTTCTGATGCAATCGCTCAGTATGGCGACTTTGAAACCTTTAAAGCTTCCTACTCTAATCATAAGCAATTACACGCTAAAGACGTCACGGCTACTACAGATAACTTCGATACCAACCACCCGCTCTATGGTAAACTTTGTGTATTTACTGGCACTCTTGAGAAAATGGCACGCAAAGACGCCATGCAGCTTGTTGTAAATCTCGGTGGCAAATGTGGCGATAATGTTACAGCTAAAACAAATTATTTGATTCTTGGAAATAACGATTTTTGCACCCTTATCAAAGATGGAAAAAGCAATAAGCAGAAAAAGGCGGAAGCTCTCATATTAAAGGGTAAAGATATACAAATTCTTTCAGAAAACGTATTTTATGATATGGTTTTAGATCAGTAAAAAAATGGTAGCGGCACACCCGCTACCATTTCTGTTTTACTCCCAGTTTCCCCGTAATGTTTCTACTGCTTTTCTTAAATTATCCGTTGTTAGTTTTTCTTGGCATAGCCCCTGCTGCGTAAGTGTCTTTCTTTCCTCATTGTACAGCGGGCACATTTTGCACCCGTCTACAAGCTGGCAAGCTGCATACGCCGTTATGATCTGCTTTGCTTCTTTCTCTTCCATGATGTTATTATACCTCTAATACCCAGCCTACACAAATAAAATTAGCTGTGATCTTAGGATATTTTTTCTTATTCTTCTGTACAATAGTATTTACTGTTGTGCCGTATGTTTTTGCAATCTTTGTAAGATTATCATTTTTCTTTACTGTATAGCTCCGGCTCTGCTTCTTTGTCACGCTTCCGCCGTTTATGATCTCCTGTACTTCGTCGTATCTGTTCCCTAATACGGCTTTTCTAATTGGGTCATTTCCGTATTTTCCTGCTTTGGTTTCTTCCGCCAGTGTTGCAGCAGATGCACTGTTAATATGGTTAATCATATTCTGCACTTCGTCGTATCTGTTTCCCAGTGCTGCCTTTCTTGCGTCCCCGTCGCCGTACTGCTTTGTCATTACACCATATACCAGCTCTAAAGTTGTCCCGGTCGGTGTTCCGTTTGGCTGCTCTTTCTCTTCCTGCTTCGCTCCGGCTTCTCCCGCTGCGTATTTGTCCCACGCTGCAGCGTCCATGTAAGCTATGTTAATATCCAGATCTGCGTTATAGCCGTTTAATCTTCCGTGGCTGCTGTACTGGAAAATTGCCGGGCTGCTCCATGCTCCGTAGTCGTTTTTGTCTGTCCACGGGGCGCTCTGGTATCCTGTCTGTTTATTGTTTGCGTACTGAGCCACCCATAGCCCGTAGTGTTTCGCTACTTCCGCCCAGTCGTGCTGCCGCGTAACTGATTTTGACATATAAATTAGTGGTCGCACCCCTGTAAGCTCATATACTCGATTGAGCCATGCAAGCGGGTAGTTAATTCCTTTGCCGAACATACTATTTTGTTCTGGCTCCCAGTCCAATACTAAAATAGCCTCTTTAATATATGGTTTTACTTTGCTTACGAAAAACTCCGCCTCAGCTTTCGCGCCGCTTCCATTCGCATAGTGATAAATTCCCAGCTTTTTACCTAAGCCCTTTGCCTGTTTTGCCTGCCGTTCGTAGTCTTCGCTTGTAAATCCTGTTCCCTGTGTCGCTTTTACAATTACAAAATCACAATCTATTTTTGATAGATCTATACCTTTCTGCCAGCCGCTTACGTCAATACCTTTCATGCTCATATTATTGTCCTCTCTTTCTATAGTGGGCTTAAGAATACTCCTAAGCCCATGCACTCTTTACGCCTGTTTTTTATTGTCTTTATCCTGCTGCAGCATATCCACCGCTTTTGTAATCACGGCAGGCATTGGCACGCCCATGAGTCCGGCGTTCTCAATAATGCTCAATGCTTCATTTGCTACAAATGCCAATATAACCATATCTCTTATGTATGTGGTTCCCGCCGTCAAATCCAGCCTGTATGCGATCAGCACCGCTAACAGTATCATGCCTTTTTTCGCCAGCCCCTTTGCTCCGGCAATACTCTTTAAACTTCCTGTCTCTGTTTTCTTTGACTTATGGAAGATTCCAGCCACCGCTACACCCGTTGCATAATCAGCCACCATAAAAATAATGAGTGTCTGTAATGCTGTGTCCCAGCCGCCCAGTGCTGCTGCGATCATTCCCCCCATTACTCCAAATAAACTACATAATTTTACTTTCATATCCTTTTCCCCTTTGTCTCTACGCCTCGTCTTCATGTTTCTTTCCTGTGATTTCTTCGTAATCCTCTGCTGTGATCTTGTTTTTAAGTACCATGTTCCATAACATTTCCTCATTATACCATCCTGCATTGTAGTATCTTTCGTACTTCTCTTTATTTGTTCCCTTACTCTTCGCCATGTTCTAAGCCCTCGCTTTCCACATTTTCTGTAGGTATGTCAATGTCTGCCATTGTCGCTACATATTCCAGTAGTGCTCCCTGCTTTTCAATCTCTGCCCGGCTTCTTTCCTCTGCTCTCTGTTCGGCAATACTTCTTTTTAATTTCTGAAAAAACATTTATGCTTCCCCTTTCCATAAGTCTTTATAATATTTATCCATTCTCCGTAGCAGTTTTGTGCTATTGCCTTTCGCCGCATGATTCCGCCAGCCGTTGTAACATTCGTCTACTTTCGCTTTTGGCTTCTCGCCGCGTTTGGCTTGCTGTACCAGCCTGTATAGTTTCTTTCTCTCTTGCTTTACGTTCTTCGGTTTCAGTATCAATATTACTTTCCCGGTGTCTGTAAGCTTAAAAGTAAAACCTAAAAAGGTTATGCCTTTTCGTAAGCTGTATACTTTCGTTTTCTTTTGATTAAACGCAAAGCCTTTATCTTGCAGCTTCGCCTCTATCTTCTCTCTGCAGGTATTCAAATACTCTTCGCTCTCATGTATCAATATAAAATCGTCCATGTAACGTATATAGTATTTTATTCTCAGCACTTCCTTTATGTAGTGGTCTAATTCATCAAGCACCGATATACCAGCAATTTGTACCATTTGGCTTCCCGGATTGTAGCCCGTGTCGCCGTCGTATTGCTCATTTAATACCGTTTCTGTCTTTTCATACGTCCACCCGTCCAGCTTCTTTTTAAATGTTTCCAGTGCTACCTCATGTTTCATATTCGGATAATAGCCGGATATATCGCACTGTAATACATAGCCGTCCGTTCCGTGCTTCCTGTAATATTTCTGCAGGAATGCCTTAAGCCTGTTTCTTGCTTTGTCTGTCCCTTTTCCTTTCTGGCAAGCCATATTATCATAAATAAATCCTTTACTCATTTGCGGATATATGGCGTTATCGTTTAGGCTTCTCTGGTATACACGATCTCTAAAGGAAATGCTTACTATATCTCTTTCTTTCGGGTGCGTCACTTTAAAGCATACGGGTTTTCTTGCTTTGTACGTCCCCTCTCGTAATTGTTTCTCTAATTTTAAAGTTTCTTCAATTCCATTAAGGTAGTAATGGGCTACGGAATCTTTCCATATTACCCCTTTCTTGCATTTATACATAGAATTTAATAACGGTTCAAATCCTATGACATTCTCCGCGATTTCTTCCGCGTCATTCATTTAGTTGTCTGCGACGTGTATAACAGTACCAGCTCTCTTATGATCTGACTGTATCGCCGTAGTGTTGTTTAGCATTTCTGCTGGGTCATTCGGCTCCTTGTGTCAATTCTTTATAGGCGCCACTGCTATGCAGCGGCTATGTGTCTACTTTGTTTAACACAATCCGGGGCGCACCGCCACGCATTGTACGCGTTGTTGTTGACGTTGCCGCTCGTGTTCACGTTCCACGTATTGTACCCGTTGCCGCGATTCGCACTACGCAAGCGGACATACTGCGCTTTCAGCCTACAACCCTATATAGTAAGCTACTTCAATAATTTATTGTAGCGTCTACTATCTCCGTCTTTCCAATCCCTTATACGGTTCCTTACTTCTATTGTTTTCTTTCCCCAGTGCTTTACGCGTCGCGTTTCCAAATGGAATAGCGTTTTTGCGATCTGCATAAGCGCAAGTAAATTGTTGCAATCCCTTGCCGCCTCTTCCTGCAGTCGTTTCCTCTCTTTCCACTTTTCCGCATCTTCTCCAACTTTTATATTGTTCGCCGTCCAGCATTTTACGTATATGTCTTTCGCTGTCCGTATAATATCGTCTGTTAGCGCCGTCTGGTATTCTGGTGCAAAGTTTTTCGGGTTCTTCGTAATTCGTATCGTATATACTGTTAAGTCATTTGCTTTTATCAGTACGTCGAATTTTCCAGTCCCTCTTTTGCTTTCTGGTACTGCCACGTCTACTCCTTTCCTTTTTTGTTTGGTATCATCTGCAGGCAAGGCGTTGCCCGCAGATTAGTAAGATTAGCAGATTACACAAGCCGGGGCGCACCGCCACGCAAAGCACGCGTAGTAGTAGCCGTAGACGCTGCCGCTCGTGGCCACGCCCCACGTAATGGACCCGGTGCCGCGACCCGCACTACGCAAGCGGACATACTGCGCACTTGTCTGCGCTTCGATACCATAAGTAATACGTTCCGGGTATGTCCCGTACTGTGCCTGTGGGCTTACCGCTCCTGTTGCTCTCTTCCAGTACTCCCAATATTCGCCCTCTACGCCTTTAAGCTGTGGTACTACGTAAATCTGTTCAAGTGACGGCAAAAAGATTTTATCGTATGTTACTTCTGTGTCCCCGTCTGCCTTATCAGTTACTGTATTTAATGCTGTTGTTACTTTGATTGTCCCCAGCACGTCCAGAAAATCTTTTTCAAATCCGGCTAAAAATCCGGCTTTACCTGCCTGCTCCGGCGGTCTGTCGTAGTTGTTCTGTGGTTTCCACCATTTCCCCGCTGCCGCCGTAGAATTGAGATACTGCCTAATTGCGCTTTGGCTCCAACGATTATAGCCGTAGCCTACTCTATGAATACTGTTCAGCTTTTCACTCCCGGCAGGAATCAACTGCCCTAAGCTTGTCCCGGCATTTCCCTTTATTACCTTTACGCTCTCTATTGTCTCGGTTGTAGTCCTGTCCTTGTATGTCTGCACCGTCCATTTGTCCGGCGTATTATCTGCGATCAGCTTAAGCCCTGCGATCTGTCCGCCTGCGGGTACCGCCTGCGTAAGTGTAAATGTATAGTCTCCTGCTTCCGCTTTGCTCCATGTGCTCGGAATGTTAAAGGTATATGCCCCCGCTGGCAGTTCCTCTGCTGCGTAGTATAACGCTTCGTGTGCATCAAACATAACGCCATACGGTGTAGCATAATGCCACTGCAGATACATACCCGGTACTACTTCGCCGTCTTTTAATGTGACATCTCCAAAATGTACAATATCCATAGGTACTTGATATTGTTTCCCGCTGTCTTTATCCGTCCACGGTACTACAATCTGGTCGCCCGGCTCAAATACTTTTGATGCAAGCCCGTTTCTTACTAAACTCTGTATACCTTTAAAGTCTCCTTTAAGTGTTGCCAGACTGTCTGCCGCTTCCGCCGCTCTTAATGCGTTCCCGTACTTGATCTGTTCAACCAGTTCTTTTACTGTAGTGTCGCTTACTAAATCAATTCCCTGTACTGCCATGTGTTACCCCTTTCTATGCCTGTTTATCAAATGTTAGCGTTAATGTTCCGTCGTCATTTCTCAGTAGTAAAAAATCTCTGTCTGTGTATACGCTTGATGCTGCTTTATTTGCTGCATCTGCTGCCGTGTTCGCTTTCCCGGTGGCTTCCGTCGCTGCTGCTGTTGCTGTCTCTGCTTTCTCTGTCGCTGCTTTTGTGGCTTCTGTTGCCAGCTCTGCTGCCTCTGCAGCTTTATACAGCTCATTGATTTTTGCCATAAGCTTTGTAAACCAGTCCTCGCTCGGCTCGTCTCCGCCTGCCCCGTTATCCATATTGTCAGTAATCGGCAATTTTCCTATGCCAGTTTTCCAAACGTATGAGTTTTCTACTTCATTCGTTCCGATGCTTTCAAAGCTAAACCCAACGCCGCCCGGTACTTCTGTAACTCCAAAATCTAACAGCCATGCAAACCGTATAAACTCTTCGTTGTACCGCACGTCGCATATATCGCTATAGCTTCCGCCTACTTCTACGTTCTTGTCATTGTACCAGCGTACAATGATCTGCTTTGTCGTAAGGTCTACGCCGTCAAAAAATCGCGGCATCTGGAATGTAATATACTGGCTATTCGTGTCGCCTTTCATAGTGATCTGTGTAATATCTGGTATGCTTCTGTCTTCCGCAATCTCATAGATATTTTCGTCACTATATAACGCATATTGTGTGTAGCCGTCCAGTGCCGTATATCCCTCTTCAATCCGCATTTATTACGCTCCTTTCTATTCGCTTAGTCCTTGCTGCCAGCCTTTTTCATCTCTTGCGTATGCATATCCTTTGCACCATTTCCCGTTATGGTACACATAAGGAAAACCGGGCTTTTCTTTCCCGCCTACTCTGATGTATAGTGATGCATCTATGATGTACTGCGCATATAGCGTAATGTTCCCGGTTACTACAAAATTTTCTGTAACCCTTTTACCGCCGCTCGCTGCAGTGTACCAACCGTCGAACACATAATATTTTTTCATTGCTGTCGGCAGTGTTCCCAGCTTCGTACCGTATGTTATTGTCTTCTGTGTATCTCCTGTACCGCCATTTCTGGTTGCGTTGTATATGACTGTATACTTATTTGCTTCCCATACTGCATATACTGTATATGCGCCATTCGGTACACTGGTTAAATCTTTTACCTGTGCTGCATCGTCGTAAATCTTCCCGCCTGTCGGTGTGATCGCCCAGCCTTTGAACGTGTGCCCGGTCTTATAAAACGTGCACGCTGTCAGCGCTTTTTTTACACCGTAGGTCATTGGTTCGTTACCCATGCTGCCGCTACCGCCATTGGCATTAAACGCAATCGAATAGCTGTTTGCTTCCCATACTGCATACAATTTTATTGCGGCATTTGCTCCATACTGGGCGCCCGCTGAGTAACTTACTGCCCCGTTCTGTGTTACCGCCCAGCCTTTGAACGTGTGCCCGGTCTTTGTTGGCTTTACACTGCTTAAGGTAAGGTTTACCCCGTATGTCTTCGTCTGTGCTCCCGGTGCGCCCGTTCCGCCATTGGCATCATACTGTACACTGTACGTATTTATCTGCCATATTGCATATAGTGTATATGTTCCACCGTTTTGATCTCTTCCGTACTGGCTTCCCGGATTGTAGCTTACTGTCTGTGTTCCTGCAGATGTGCCCCAGCCTTTGAACGTATAGCCCGTTCTTATCGGTATTGTGCCACTCAAAGTAAGTACGCTTCCGTATGTTTTTGTCTGCGCTCCCGGTGCTCCTGTTCCACCGTTGGCGTTGTAATAAATTCCATATGTAGCATTTGGAAATACTGACGCCTGTACCCAGCAACGTACTGTCCCGCCATATCCTATAGCGTATGGGTATGCTGCGCCCGGATTGCAAAAAATGAATTGGTAGCCTGTTCCTGCTGTTACGGTACTTCGTGCTCCTGTTCCGTCACTTGCTGCGCGCCCGGTAAAGTTCGCGCAAGATGTGAACCACGAACCGCTGTTATAGTTTGTACCCTTAATGTACGCACTGTATTGTATTCCCACGTACTAAGCCCCCTAACTTTCTATCAATATAAATATGTCTCCCTCTTTTCCTGTGGTTGGTAATTTTGTACCGTATTTCAATGAGCTTTTTATATTGTTAATCTGTGTCTGCAGGTTTCCTGCTGCATCTGTGGTAAGCTGGTTTTTCATAGCGTTAAACCATTCGTTAAAAGCTGTATTGAGCTGTGCTAGTAGCTGCGTTGCGTCTATGGTTCCTGTGTTCCCGATTACCCAGCCGCATACTCTGTCGTCTGCTCTTGTATCTTTTACGCTTGCCTGCGTGACTGCTGCCACTCCCTTTGCTACGGTTACGTCTGCAAGTTTCAACTCGTATATGTTCCCGCTTCTTGTAAGCTCCGGTGCTACTGGATTCTCTGCCGGGCTTCCTTTCACGATCGCTATAGAAAAGTCCCGCGCTTCGTCGTCTCTTCTCAATACTACGCTGTCTATTCTGTTTAGCGTACCGCTTGCCACTCCCAGCGTAAGCGTTGTGTTTTCTTCGAATATTTTAATTTTTCCACCAATCAGCCCCGTACCTGTACGTACCGTAAGTGTCATGTCTCCATTTGCCACCACCTGCAGACCGCCGTTAATAACTCCATCTGTAAAAAGCTGCTTAAGCCAATTACTAAAACTGTCAGCATCGTACTTTCTATCGCCGTCTTTGCTATTGTAAAAATATGCATAGTCGTTCATTTTTTAATCCTCGCTTAAGTCCAATGTTTCCGGCAGTGCGTCCCCAAATGTCGGCGTAATACTCATTCCGCCGTCTTCGTAGACTTCCTGCACTTCTGTAACTCTTTCGTTTAGTGTTATTCCCCATTCTTTCTTTCGTACCGTAACTAAGTCCCCTATGTCCCAGTCTTTCTTGTATATAAAATTAGCGTCCTCTACTTCCGCCTCTATACTTTCTATCTTTACGTAATCTGCCGCCTTTTCTCTTCCTCTTTCCAGCAATACCTCTTCATACTCGCTGTCGCTTAGTTCTTCCTGTCTTACGTCTTTTGCATCTATGAACACTTCTCGTAGTTCTGTGCCGTTTTCTTCTCCCAGCGCAAGGCGTACTATTTTTCTTTGTTCCCCCTCGCCCTCTCCGCCGACGTAAAACACTGTGCCGTACTTTTTATCGTCATAAGTGTATGTAACGTCGTTTAGATTCTCGTAAGGCTTAGAAAATATTACGTGTGGGTTCTCTAACTGTAGCACCGTATGGTCTGTTCCCTTGTAGACTTCAAAATATAACTTTTTCTTTCTAAAGTCTGGTCTTACCCTGTACCCCAGTCCGCTACTCTTGGCAAGTTTCGTAAGCATCGTACCGCAATTTTTCCACGTAGTCTGGAAGCATACTTGCGTAGCGTCCCCGCATTTCTCCCCCAATTCTAGCAGCGGTATTGCTTCTACGTTCTGCTGCAGGTAACGCATACCGTCTTCATATGTCCCGCTAAAGTTATGTGTATAGTGCAAAATTCTCCTACTCATGTATGAGCCTAAGAAATTACCTTTTCTTACAATCTGGTTTGTGTCGCTTCCCTCTTGATCTGTATATGCTCCGATTATCCCGGCTTCTTTTGCTCCGCGCTTCGTAATGATATTGCCAGCCTGCAATAGCTGTATATTCTTGTCTGTGCCTGCAGCGTGTAACTCAAAGTTTCCCGGCTCGTAATACTTTCGCGTCCAGATCAAGCTCTTAAAGTCTTCCACAACTCCTAAAAATATAAGATTTTTGTCGTATACTCTTATTTCCATATCAGACTCCTAAATACTTCTGCTTGTACTCTACGGTTACGTCTAAGTTTTCTTTTCCGTTTTTAGCTTCATACTGTAGCGTATTGGTTCCAGCCTGCAACTGTATAAATTCGCTGTCCTCGTCTATATAGCCGTTTATGCTCTTCTTTTCTCCGGCTCTTATTAAATAGACGTTTTTCTTGTTTGTTTCTGTACATATCTGTACAACGTCCCCAGTCTTAAAGTCATAATTTAATGTAATATGCTCTCCTGTTGTTATGTTCCTTATAATCGGTGTGCTCACGCTTCCCAGTGCTTCCAGCGTAATTACCATACCTACCGTGTCTGTGGTTCCGGCATTGTCAATATCTTTGATAAGTTCCATAACTCTATGTCCTATCTCTTCTTTTGTGCTTTTGAACTCATGCATAAACTCAAAGCCTGCCTGCCAGCTTGCCATAAGCTCTACGGTATACTCTGTATCTGTAAAAAATGGATCACAGCATAATAATGATATTGTAATGTCTCTTACTACGCCTTTTTCTCCAACTTCTATACTTTCCACTTTGTACTCTATTTCTCTTCGCTCCGCTTCCTCTTCAAAGACAAGCGTACCTCTTGTCTTTGGTCGAAAACATTTATATAAAATATCTCTGTTGCTCTGGTAGTTCTCACACATCTGCGCCGCTATCACGATGTTTCTTTCTTTCGTGTTGCTTCCTTGGTATGTGCTTCCGTCTGTATTCGTGTTATCGCTCCGCTTTACGTTGTTGCTTACCGTATACAGTCCGTCGCAGCTCACAAGGAAGAACGGCGTATATGTATAATCAAAGTAAACAGATACGCCCGTAGCGTTCGTGCACGTAATTTTCTTTCCCATGCTCTACCCCCTTGCTATAGCTGCTATCATTTGCCTTGTGGCTATTCTTGTCTGTCGTGCTGTTTCTGCCGGGCTTAACTCCCGATTGCTGGTTATGTTCACATTCTGCGTAAACGTGTTTCCTGCTACTCTTTCTGTATTTCTCTGCTGTGCGCTCATACTTAAGCTTTGCGGGCTTACTATCCTGCTGCCGCTTACCATATCGCCTACGCTTTCTGCGTCTACTCCCAATTTTACTTTTGTTGTAGCTCCTACTTTATCTGCATAGTCCTGCAATGCGCTTTCTGTGTCTTCCATTAACTGCGGCATTGCATCTTCCATACCTTGACCGATACCCGGCGGTATGTACTGCCCTACCTCTTTTGCAAATACTCTTGACGGGCTATGTATGCCTAACGCTCCTTTTACACCGTCCACGATTCCGCTAAAAAAGCTTTTTACTTGGCTCTTAAACCAGCCAGCCGCATTGCTTATGCCGTTCCATACTCCCTGTACGATATTCCGCCCTACTTCTGCCATTCTTCCCGGCAGTCCTGTAACTCCGCTTATTACTGCGCTTACAAGTTCTCTTGCTGCTGCCGCTCCTTTTGCTCGTAGATCACTGCCCCACTGCGCTACTTTCTGTATTGTATTCAGTAACCAACTCCAAATTTTTCCCGGTAACTGCGTAAAAAACTGTATGATAGCATTTATCGTATTGCTCGCCGCTTCTCCGGCTTTCTGGCGCATATTTCCGCCCCATGTTACCAGCTTGTTAAACGCATCAACTAACCAGTTCCAAATTTTCCCCGGTAACTGTGCAAAAAATGTAATGATATTGTTGATAATGATCGGGATATTTGTAGCCACCCAGCTTGCCATATTCGCGCCCCATTCAATCAGCTTTCCGATTGTAAAACCGATTGCGTAGCCGATTTTATACGGCAGTTCTGAGAAAAACTGTACAATCGCTGTTATGATCTGCGTTACGGTATCTGTTGCAGTTTGCAGCATACTTGCGCCCCACTCCAACAAATTTGTAAGAATCTGCGTAAAAAATTCTGCAATCTTTCCCGGCAGCTCTTGGAACCACGTAATAATATTGTTTATGATCTGCGGTATTGTTTCTGTAAAAAATGTGCTTATCGCTTCCCACGCGACTTGGCAAGCGTTTTTTACTGTCTCCCATAAATCTAACCAGAATTGCCGGAAGCTATCCGACGTGTTCCACAGTGTTATAAAGGCTACTACCAACGCTGCTATTGCGGCTAC